>WNFA01000192.1_pt1 | contig 57289 bp, 54 predicted proteins | sample 5400481 | NCBI WGS metagenome assembly WNFA01 (sample SAMN13153340, study PRJNA577476) | soil metagenome | isolation source: 120 cm saprolite under Douglas fir tree site 2 hole 1 replicate 2 | place: USA:California | collected 2015-04-18 | reverse complement strand
GCCAGAGGGTGCAGGTGGTGATGACCAGGCCAGCCAGCGACACCAGGTTGAACTTGGCGAAGCGCCGCAAGGAGAGCTGCGTGCGCCGGAAGGTCCAGCGGTCGTTCCAGCAGAAGTTGTGGATAATCGCCAGCTCTGCCGACAGAACCGAGGCGAGCACCAGGGGCAGATGCGCCCGCTGGAAGAGGAGGAACAGCGCGAGGCTGTTCACCAGCGCCCCTATCCCTCCAACCAGCAGAAATTTGCTCGCCCTGCCCAGGAATGCGCGCCGCTGCACGCGGCCTGCGAGCGCAGACCCACAACGTGTGACGGGCGTGCCCCGGTCATGTTGGCGAGGTTCCGCGCAGGAAGCTGCACCGGCTGGTGCTTGCGTGATGATGTTGTTGTCGTAGTTTAGGTGTGCCATCGCTTGATATGCTCGCTCACGGTGTCCTGCTCTCACAGCGCAGGTGAGGGAGCGTTCCCTTTCTTTTTCAAAGAGACGACGTCAAGGGTGTGAGAAAGGGGGGTGGAGGTGCCTCCACTCCCGTTGAGGGAACGAAAGAGCCCCAGACGTCGTTGTGTACTTTCCCGTCAGCGTTTCTCCAGAGGCCCTCGCTTGTCAGGAGGACAACTTGCCGTATACGTAGAGCTACTGGAGAAATAGGAGTCGGTTGCATTCCGCCCTGCTGACAGGATCTAGAAGTTCTTGACGTCCTCAACACAGCCGCTGACCTGCGTATAGACGATGTACGTCTTCTGCCCTACCAAACCATCGGGTCGATGTGCCGTGACTACGTACATGCGGATCTGCCCGCCTTGCGGTCGAGTGTGGGCCCCTATATAGTCCACGGTGAGCGTCAGATCCTGCCCGGACTCGGCGATGCGCTGCTCCGTCACCTGGCTTGCGAGCTCCGAGAGAGGCAGCTGCGCCTGCAGTGCCGGACAGAGCTGATGCCAACCAAGAGTGCCATCGAGCTTGACCACCGATTGCATGAACAGATCGGCGGGAGTAGAAGTGGTGGCCTGTACAGCCCCCCTGGTTCCCAGAATGAGCATGGGCGTTGCCAGCAGGGCCACCAGCTCTAGCCACACGATCGGGTAGCGTAGCACGCGCAAGATCGTGGACTGCGAACGGTTCTGTGAACCTTCCAAAGACGTTCTAAACATTGTTCGACCTTTCTCGAGATTACCTTGCTCGGAGTTCCGGGTTGGCGACCACGCTGTCTGTCCAACCTGGAACCCGTGAGCCGTAGGTGCAGTACGTGCCAGGCTGCAGGTAATCAAGCGGAGGGGGCCTGCGCGATCACGCGACAGTCCCGTTTCCTACCGCTCCTCCCACATCTAGCAGGCATGCTTTCCAGGCACCAGGGCTCTCCACATTACATGAGTCTACTACCAGGTTCGTCCTCAAATCTGCTCAAGGAACGTCATCTCACATCTCTGGTGAGAACGTAGTGTCTCGCATTGAATATGCCTCTCCCTGCCTTTCACTTTGTTCGCCTGGCCAGGCGAAGATCAGATCACCTTGCGGGTCAAGTAACACATCCTGCATGTTCCATCCGAGCAAGACCTGGAGCTGCGCTCGCAGCCAGCCATCAAACGGGCGCTGGGAGCTAGCAAACTCTTGCAGGGCCTGGTGCGGCTCCCGCATGTGAACTGTCACAAGCAGAAGTTCGCCCCGAAGCATTTGCACCAGCCGGCCACGCACCTGCGTGATCCCCACTTCCTGGCAGGATGCTTCAAACTGGACCCTGCGTGATCCCGCTACCTCCTGACAAAGTCTTCGCCAATACTCCTGGGTTCCCGGTCGTAGGAGATAGGCGATCTCTAGCTGCGCCATAAGACAACGCTCCTTTTGCTTGTTTGCTCTCTGTGTGCATCCTGGCCTGGTCCGACATACCCCATGAAACCCCACCTATGTCTTGGTAGCCTCATTGCTCCTGCCACGACTGGCCGCACACCGTCTTCTCTCTTGCTAGTATGACCAGGGCGCGTCATGAAAGCGTCATGAGCATCGTCATGAACGGAAAAGGATCGCCCATTATCCCGTGAAACGGGTCCTCTATAGATGGTCCCTCTTCTTTACATTCGCCAGCACAGTCTTATATGAGAAAGAAGCGCCATGAAAGCGTCATGAGCATCGTCCTGAACGGGAACGACTGATGGGCACGGGTCCTATATATGTATGAGGCCATCGGCAATGACATCGTGCACCGAACCGCAGGGATATATCCTCACAACCATGAGATGCTCGCGTTAAATCCGTGATGCGCTTTTCAGGAAAGTCAAGCATAAAATGTGTATACTAGTGCTAAGTGATATGACATGTCTGTTCCTTCACAATCCACGGAACTCAGTGTAGAGAATCCCAATGATTCGGGATGCGGCAACCGTTCCAACCCAAGAGTCAAATATTTCTGCCTGCATCCTTGATCACCTTCCCAGGTCTATAATTTTTTGTCATATCGCGGTTACACCTTAAATGAAACTCCTCTTAAATTAATGCCGTTCCTAGGGACATAAAGTTACATAAATATCTCACACATCATACTCGTAGAGCGATAGTAATATTCTATCGACTTATGGATGGATTGATCGTTACCCGGTATCACTAGAAAGGAAAACGCCTGCCGACTGGACGTAAACCGTTTTTTTGATCACATAGAAAGGAAAAGTGATTTGAAACGTCTCTGCATAGCCGGCTTTCGCGGAAGAAGCATACAAGCCTTCCTTGCAGTTATTTTGGGGGTAGTAATCCTATCTGCCTGTAGTACCCCCACTACTAGTACCCCTGCTACTACTTTGCTTTCGGATAAAGTCTCAGGGTCGTGCCAAACTGCTCATCGAGTAGGGTATCTCACGGCCTTCCATAGTGAGCTGGTGGATTCGTTGGGCTGCGTAGTGCATCTCTCAGGTGTTAACTGGTTTGGGTTTGAGACCAGTACCTTCGCCCCGCATGGGCTGTGGGCGCGCAACTGGAAAGACATGCTGAACCAGATCGCACAGACAGGCTTCAACACTATCCGCCTGCCTTTCACCAATCAGCTCTTCGACCCTGGGAACAAGGCGAATGGGATCAACTACCAGCTGAACCCTGACCTCAAAGGCCTGAGCGGGTTGGCACTCATGGATCGCATTATCCAGGGTGCCGGCAAGATTGGCTTGAAGGTCATCCTCGACCGGCATGATCCCACGGCCGACCTGCGGCCCCCAATGTGGTTCACTAATCAAATGAGCCAGTCGCGCTGGATCAATGATTGGGTCATGCTGGCCCAGCACTACCGCGGGAATGATACCATCATTGGGGCTGACCTGGCCAACGAACCGCACGGTCCATCGACCTGGGGCGATGGTAACCCCAACACCGATTGGCGCCTGGCTGCCGAGCAGGCGGGCAATGCCATCCTGGCCGTCAATCCAGATTGGTTGATTATCGTCGAGGGCATCGAGCAGTTTCACTACGACTTCTACTGGTGGGGCGGCAACCTCGAAGGAGCAGCGCAGTACCCCGTGCGTTTGTCGGAGCCGGACAAGCTGGTGTACTCAGCCCATGACTACGGGCCGGAGGTCTCCTGGCAGTCGTGGTTCCAGACCCGAAATCCTGCTGACCTCGCGCACACCCTGCCCGCCGTCTGGGAGAAGCATTGGGCCTATCTGCAAACCAGTGGGACTGCCCCGGTACTCATGGGAGAGTTCGGAGGGAGCTCTATGGGTGGGGATGCTGAGGGCGTGTGGCAACGCACCCTCGTGAATTTCCTGAAAACGAATAACATGAGCTATACCTACTGGTCGTGGAATCCGGACTCGGGAGATACCGGTGGCATCTTGGAGTACGACTGGAAGACGGTCAACCAGAGCAAGATGGACGTATTGAGCGCCTATCAATGGCCCATACTGGGGCAGCCTGAATCTGGCACGAACAACCATGCTGGTGCTATTCCGAAAGCCTATCAATGGCCGCCATCGAAGTGAGCCAAGATCCCTCTACCGTTCCGTGGCAATTCAGGTCGGACACAGCCTGGATGAGCACACTCCCCACCTGGGTCCAGGTGGGGAGTGTGCTAGCCACTATACTGGCTGGAACTGCTCGCGGGTGATGGAATCCAGCAATATTGAATCAGAGGGCACACGCTGCGTTTGCAGGTGTGCCTGCGCACAATAAAAGAAGGTTAGTGCAGGGCCTTCCCAATCTTCTAGAAAGAAGAGATAAGGACGATGAACATGGAATCACAAGAATCTTTCTCAGTCATGACGGACATTTGGCAGCTCGAGCAGGGGGGGTTTTCGAGCGATGAGATTGCTGGCCTCCTCAGAGTCAAAGCGCTCTATCAGCGAGGAGTCTATGACGAGACCGATTCCGAGCAGAATCGACTGGCGTTTGTCCGCTGGCTTTACGTGCAGGGTCGCCTGGAAAGCTAACCAGGCGGCATCATGCTCAAATCGGGGGCGTGTAACAATCTATCCATATATGGCGCTACGCAAAACTAACAGGGAGTTCTTTCAGCCCCCGGAAGACCTGGCTTGGCTGCCATTCCAGTATCTCAGTATCTAAGTGCAGTGCCTGAAAGCGGCCCAGGAGAGTGCTGAAGGCGATCTCCGCTTCGACACGTGCAAGCGGCGCACCCAGGCAAAAATGGATACCCTGGCCGAACGAGAGATGCCGGTTTTCCTGCCGGTGCAGGTCGAGCCGGTCCGGCTCTGCAAACTGCGCAGGGTCTCTATTTGCGCCTCCCAGGCACATAAGGACTTCTTGCCCTGAACTGATCTGCTTACCGCCGATCTCCAGGTTGCCTTTGGCACGGCGCGAGGTCAACTGGACAGGACTATCATAACGCAATAATTCTACGACCGCCGGTGAGATCAGTGCGGGATCATCCCGTAATTGCTGGAGCTGGTCGGGGTGCTGGAGCAATGCCAGCATGCCATTCCCTATCAGATGCGTGGTTGTGCCATGTCCTGCGGACAGCAAGAGCACACAGTTCCCAAGCAGCTCTTCCTCGCTCAGTACGCCACCCTGTTCTTCCGCATTGATCATAGCCTGCATCAGGTCATCCTTGGGATCGGTACGCCGCCGCCTGATAATCTGTCGAAAATACTCAATGAACTCGGAAACGCCGGCCAGCGCCTGGAAAACGCTTTCAAGTGTGAGATTCGCTCCTCCAAGCAGTGCGCCGAACTGTCTCGACCACTTGAGAAATTGATCGCGGTCTCCCGGTGGCACACCGAGCATCTCTGCAATCACGATGGCGGGCAGGGGGTAGGCGAAATCCGGCACGACATTCATGCACCCGTTTGCCTGGACTGCGTCCAACAACTCACCGGCTACCTGTTGAATGCGCGGCCGCATGGCGTCCACTACTCGCGGCGTGAAAGCCTTGGCTACCAGCCCGCGCAGCCGCGTATGGTCTGGCGGGTCCAGGAAGAGCATCTGCCGGGTAATGGCACGGACGGGTGGTCCCAGCGTCTCTAACATCTCCTCGGGTATCCACGATGTGTTCTCCATAAATCCTGCAACGGAAAATCTTGGATCGCGCAAAGCGGCTACTACATCAGCATATCCTGTGAGTACCCAGCCACCTACACGTTCATCCCACAGCACCGGGTCTTGCTCGCGAAGCTGTTGGTAAAGGGGATAGGGATTCGCAATATATTCGGGACTGAGTCCATCGGCGAAGCTGAGCCTTGTATTGCTGTTATCTGACACTGCACACCTCCCTCTGAGTGGGATACGATATACACAAGGGGCACCACTACCATGAACGAAGCTGTTAATGGCAGGATACCCCTTATGTGCCAGTTTAGCGCATCTATCAAAAAGACCTTCGCGCGCTACTCATACTGAAGGTCTTCGTCAGGCGCGATCTCGTCCTCCTCAATTTCCTCGTCATCGCCATACTCGTCCAGGTGACTCACCTCTGGAATGTCGGTCGAATATGACTCTCTCCGGATCTGAATAGTCGGATGGATGAGCGGGAAAGGCTTCAGCCCCTCCTGACCAGCCGGACTATCCATCTGCGGTTCGTACGCTGTCATGCCCTCGCGTACCAGCACCTCTTCCCCCCATGCTATCGACTCATAACCCAGGCGGCGCAGATCCATAACCATACCTGGCCAGGTGTCCTCGCCATCAACCGCCCACCAATCACGTCCCATGACGTTTACAGGTCGAACTCGCAAAGGCCGGTTAAGGTCGCCCAGATAAGCCAGTAACGTAGCACGTTTCTTCTCGGCTTTTTTCATCATCGGCAAGAACCGTCCCTTCTTTACTCGTACAACACCTACATTGTCTTCCTTCACAGGATACAGGCTCGTTCCATCTTAAAGAACTATTCTTTCCCAGGCTCCAGAGAAGGAATACAACTCTCATACATAAACATACCACATCCACTATAGAGTATGCCAGTGCTAAACATAGGTACGCAACATGACATAGCATGGATCATGTTGACATATCGCCTGAGCAGAAAAGGCAGAGAGACCAATAGAGGCTTGCTGGAACGCCACATCCATGTTATCTTGTAGGCATGGAAGGAAAATCCGCGAAAGAGAGTAAGATGATTGCCCAGGAGCGGCGCCAACGCATCTTCGAGGATATCGAAACGAGCGGCATCGCCTCCGTGCGCGACCTCGCAAAGCGCTTCGAAGTCTCGCACATCACCATCATGCGCGACCTGCAAGAACTGGAGCAGGAAGGCTTGATCCGGCGCGTTCATGGCGGCGCTATCAGTGTGCGCGGCGCCAGCTATGAGCCTCCTTTCATTGCACGCGAATCGCAATATTCCCCGGAGAAAAAACGTATTGCCGCCAAAGCCGTAGAAATGATTACCGATGGCGACAGCATCATCCTCGATGTAGGCACGACCACCTTAGAAATCGCACGCGCGCTCAAAGGTAAACGCAACCTGACGGTGCTGGTAACCAATCTTCGTGCAGCCCTGGAACTCGCCAGCCAGGCAGCCATCCAGGTCATCGTGATCGGAGGCAAGCTGCGCGCCAGTGAACTTTCGCTGGTCGGGCATCTCGCGGAGCAAACACTGCGCAGCTTCCAGGTCGACAAAGCCTTTATCGGCGTCGGCGGCATCACTATCGAACATGGACTGACCGAGTTCAATTTCGAGGAGGCCGGGACCAAACGCACGATGATCGAACGCGCGCGCCAGCGCATCGTGGTAGCAGATCACACCAAATTCGGTAAAGTCATGCTGACCACAGTCGCATCGCTGGCCGTGGTTGACACGATCATCACCGGCAAAGAGGTAGATGGCGAGATCGTGACGCGCCTGCACCAGGTGGGCGTCAAGGTAGTCCTCGCGTGATAATGACAATCATGCCGGTAACGAGACTGGTGCCGCCCAACCCCTGGCTCGTTCAACTGCACGGAGCCACAGTTGATAGAGCAGCTCAACGTTCCGGTCTTTGCGCGGGCTGAAATTGGCGGATTCGCGCCACAAGGCCGACGTTTCGCTTTGATCCTTCCACAACCCGCTACCTAACCCGGCCATGAATGCCGCGCCAAGCGCAGTCGTCTCGCGGATGGCCGCTACATGCACTTCAACGCCTGAGATATCGGCCAGCGCTTGCATCAGAAAGCCATTGGCGGATGCTCCACCATCCACTTTGATGCTCCTGATGGGCAGGCCAGTATCCTTGGCCATCGCTTCCAGCACATCGCGGGTACGCAAGGCGATGCCCTCCAGCGTCGCTCGCACAAGGTGAGCGCGTGTAGTGCCGCGCGTGATGCCTATTATCATACCGCGGGCATAGCTATCCCAGTAGGGAGCAGCAAGTCCGGCCAGGGCCGGCACAAAGAAGACCCCGCCGCTGTCGGGCACCGACAGTGCCAGTTCCATCGACTCCTCCGCGCTCCGCACAATACCCAGGCCATCGCGTAACCACTGTACTGCTGCTCCCGCCACGTAGATACCCCCATCCAGGGCATAGGTGATACTCTTTTCGAACGACCAGGCCACGGTCGGAACCAGCCCATAGTGCGAGGTGGGAATATCACCGCCTGCGTTCATGAGGATAAATGCGCCTGTTCCATAGGTCACCTTTACATCGTTGGGCGCGTAGCAGGTCTGACCGAATAGTGCCGCCTGCTGATCCACAAGCGATGCAGTGACAGGTATGGGCCGGCCGAAAATGTCAGCCCGCACAGGGCCAAAAAGAGAGCAGGATGGCTGGACAGCGGGCAAAATCGAACGCGGTATTTCCAGCACATCCAGTACATCCTGGTCCCAATCGCGGCTACGCGGATTATAGAGCATCGTGCGCGAGGCCGTGGTATCGTCGGTGCGATGCTCACCTGTGAGACACCATAAGAGCCAGGCATCCGTCGTTCCAGCCAGCAACTCACCACGCTTCGCCATCGCGCGTGCATCCGGCACGTTATCCAGCAGCCAGCGCAGCTTCGTGGCAGAGAAGTAGGGATCGATGGGCAAGCCGGTGCGCTCCTGGATCAGCCGGCCACCGTCACTGTGCATCAACTGGTCGCAGAAATCTTCGGTGCGGCGGTCTTGCCAGCTGATCGCATTGTAAAGCGGCTCCCCGCTGCTTCGATGCCACATCACCACAGTCTCACCCTGGTTTGCCAGGCCAAACGCCACGATGTGCGCACTGGTGGCCGCGAGGACGGCGCGAGCATTTTCTACAACGCTTCGTAACAAATCTCGCGGGTCCTGCTCAACCCACCCTGGATGGGGATAAGTGAGCGGTATCTCGCTCGCGGATTCGGCCAGGGGCCGCGCCGCCGCATCAAACACCAGGGCTTTGGTGCGAGTAGTGCCCTGATCTACAGCAAGTATGGCTGGAATCATCATGCCCCTCCTTTGGGGGAAGGATATCCCTCCCCCCAAGGGGAGACCGTCTCCCTGAAACTTCGTTTTCAGGAGAAAAAGGCTCCAAATTGAGAGTTATGCCGCCGTGTTAGGCGCACCCTGCGCGGGAGCTGTCTGTAACACTTTGGGTCGCGTTACGAGCATCCATATGAAGTAGATCAAGCCGATACCGAACATGATAAGTGAGTAGACCCAGGGCGCGGCAAACGACGAGTCGCGGAAAATGGAGAGTTCAAAGAGCAGCCAGATGACCGAAAGAACGATGATCGGCCACTCCCAGGCTCCCAGGCTGAACCCGCGCGCCTCCGGTAACTTGCGCCGCGCATAGATGTACAGGATGACCGTCGCCAGGTAGATGATCGCCGGCAGCAAGGTCGCCGCGCTGAACAGGTTACTCAGGGTACTGATCTGGCCAGTAGCAGGTGGTACGATAATACCCTGCAAGGCAAAGCCTGCTAACACTACCTCGATCAGAATGCCACAGAGCAGCGTCGCGGCTACAGGCGTGCCTGTCTGTCTATTGACCTGCCTGAACAGTTGATGACCGGGGAAGCGCTCGTCCCTTGACATGGCCCAGGTTAAACGTGAAACGGTAATAAAAATCACCAGGCCGCACGCGAAGATCGAGAAGGTGACGAATACCAGGAAGATGTCTCCGACCACCGTGCCCAGCATCTTGGTGACAATATCGGCAACCGGCGTTGCCGAGGAAGTCAATTTCGCAATGTCTTGCGATGCCAGGTTAAGCGCGATCAGGAACACAAAGCCTACAATACCACTCAAGAACACCGAGAACCACATGGCGGTGGGAACAGCTCGATGGGCATCCTGCGTCTCCTCGGCGAGATTGGCCGCCGCCTCGAAGCCGACAATCGTGAAGGCTCCCAGCAGAAATGCGAGCATAAAAGGCCCGGAGGAGGTCCAGGTTCCAAGCGTGAACCACGGCGAGGAGGCGCTCCCGGTGGTGAAAACATGACCGGGTTGGAGCAGTCCGCGCACAGCCCCAACGATCACCAGGAGTAAGGTAAGCCCCAGGATGCCAACGATCTCCGTTCCGACCGCAGTGTTATTGACGCGCGTTGACCAGCGTGTAGAGTAGATGATCAGCGCCATCTGCACCAATGCCACGATTGCCGTAGCCAACCAGGCATTTTGATTGGTCTCGGCATAGCCGAAAAGGCTGGGCAGCACTGTCGAGGCCACTGCATAATCGACTGCAACCACGTCCACGATCAGAAAGAAGAAAGAAATCCAGCCGATGAGCCAGCCCACCTTGGGATTCGCCAGGCGCGACGCCCACTGGTAAGAATAGCCCGCCAGTGGGATACGTGATGCCAGCGTGGCAAAGACTAGCGACACAAACAACTGGCCGACGATGACCAGGGGCCACGTCCAGATGCCCAGTGGCCCGCTATTGGCAAGTACATAACCATACGTGGTGAAGATACCGGTGGTGATGGAAATGAATGAGAAACCGATGGCGAACGAGGCAAAGCGTTTGAGTTCACGTCGAAACTCCGGCCGGTACCCATATTTCTGCAGGGCCTCTTCGGCGTAACCGCTTTGCTGGTTTTCAGCGAGTGACATGATCTGCTCCTTTCAATCGGTAGAGATAAGGTCAGATAAAAAATTACGGCCCGTGAGGATTGTTAAATTGCTTCGAGATATTGTCCGCAAATTCCATTGAGATCCGCCTGGCGGTCGAGTGGACAATGGCCTCGCCCAGGCTGGCCAGCCTGCCAAGCATGGTGATATCCATGATATACTGGACGTTTGTTCCGTTGTTAACAGGCACGAGATCGATGGTTACCCTGGCTCGGAAAGCTCCAGCCATCGCCTGCGGTTCACCTACCATCTCTCCCACCAGGTGGCGAGGTTCCTCGGCTTCGAGCACTGTCCCTAGAGCTTTCGCGCGGATGGTCATGAACTGAACTTTGACTGTGAGGATCGCCTCGTAATGAGTTGCGTCCAGTTGCTTTGCGTTTTCGCATCCAGGCATAACGCGGCAGAACTGCTTTGGATCCACGAAGGTCCGCCAGACCTGCTCCTGGGGCGCATTAACGGTTACTGCACCTTTCAATTTCATTGTGTACCTCCAATGAGAAGCGAAGCCACCTCCTTTCCCATCGCTATCGAGCCGGCATGGTCGAGCGAAGGCGCGATGACCGTGCCAACCGCGTAAACGCCCTGCACATTCGTCTGATAGAATGAGTTTACTTGAATAGTACCATACTCTCCCGTGATTATGCCGCTGCCCTTGAGCCAGTGCGTATTCGCCATCATCCCTGTCCCATAAACGAGTGTATCTGCCGGTACATCGAAAAACTCGCCATCGCGCCGGAATTTGACCTTCTCCAGGCGCGGAAAGCCCTCGATAGCGATAAGCTCAGCGCCGGTTAGTGATGGCTGCTTTCCCTCCGGTTGACCAGCCGTGCGTGTCTCCTCAGTGGGCAATACGAGCGTGACCTCGATACCCACCCCGGCCAGGCGCTCTGCCGTGGCCCGTGCGTATCGAGAGTCGCCGTAGACCACCGCGCGTTTACCGGGGAGGTAGCCGCGAGACAATAACTGGTGCGCGAGCACCGGGGTGATTACACCGGCAGGGCGAGTCCCTGGAATCTGTGCGTGTTCGCGGGTCAATTCCAATCCGCCGCAGGCGATCAAGACCCGCTGTGCATGTACTTCCTCCGTACCCTGCCTCTGGCGCACGATAAGCACATGCGGCTCGCCAGCTTCAAACGCGGGCAGTAAACCGACCGCCGTTGTCCCATAGAAGGTCGTGACCCGTTGGGGGATGCGCGATGACTGGACCAATTCCCAGGCTTCCTCAAATCCCGGCGCGGGCAGTGCCGCTTTCAGGAATCCACCAGGATGCTCCTGGTAATCCAGCACCACAGTTCGTGCGCTTGCTATGCCCGCTTGCAAAGCGCTCAGGGCACTCAGGCCCGCACCCACGATGGCCAGGTCATACAACTTACTCATCCCTGTCCCTCCCATCGAGTTCCAACGACTCCTGGCCTTCTAGAAGGAACCTGGTACCGGGCAGGCGACCTGCAATTGGACACGAGCCGGCAACGTTTTTATTGAGGGTCAGGGGATCGCGACCAAGCTGCTCCTGGAATAAATCGATCAGGCGCGCCATACAGAGGTTTCCCTGGCAATCCCCCAGCATTACACCGGTACGCCGCTTGAGGCTATCGAGCGTAGCAGGGGGTAGTGGACTGCGCAGCGCAGACAGTATCTCGCCACGGGTAATCGAGCGACACAGGCATACTACATCACCCTCGTCCGGGTGCATGTCGGTCAGGTACTCGGGCAACTCATCCATGAAATGATTACGTTGCGAGAGGCTCAGTTCATCACGAACCAGCCCGCTGGCATAACGACCAATCGCGGGAGAGGCTGATAACCCCGTCGAACGGATGCCCGCTACATGCAAAATGCGCGAGCTGACCGCAGATGCCCGAATGATATAATCCCCCGTGCTACTCACCGCTCGCAGGCCTGCAAACTGGCGCACGCTCTCCGCCCCGGCCATAACGGGCACCAGCTTACTGATTCCCTCTCGTATCTGATGCATCCCTTGCGCTGTAGTTGCAAGGTCCGTTTTGGCATCCACTTCTTCGGCCGTAGGGCCAAGTAAAACCCCGCCAAAGACGATAGGCGTTACCAGGATACCCTTGGAGATACGATTCGGCACAGGCAGGATGATCTGAGAGACGCCATGATCCTCTTCGACCACAATAAACTGGCCTCTCCGTGGCGTGAGGGTGAAAGAATCGTCCCCCGCCATGCGCGCTACCTCATCGGCCCATAGGCCGGCGGCATTGACCACCATCGAGGCAGCAATCGCCCCGCCTCCACCGGCGTGCACATATACACACTCGTCCGCTACGTCAATGCCGGTAACAGGCTCTCCCAAAAAGACTTGCGCGCCGTTGCTGACGGCGTTCTCACAATAAGCACGAGTTGTCCAGAACGGATCGATAACTCCTTCACCTTCGACAAGTACGCCACCTGCGGCACGAGGGTTGACATAGGGGGCGGCCTCCAGTATCTCCTCGCGGGTCAGGCGCTGGAGTACAACACCGTTGCGCTCGGCTTTGGGAATGATCTCACTCTCGATAGTAGCAAGCTCCTCGGCGCTGGTCGCTACCATCAGCGCGCCGGTTTGCAAATAGGGGATATGCAAGCTCTCAATGATGTCCGGCCATAACCCACGCGCCTCCGCCAGCAGTCGAGCTTCAAGGGAACCGGGGGGAGCATCGAAGCCTGTATGCACAATCGCACTATTCGACTTACTGGTGCCCTCGCAGATATCGGGATTTCGTTCCAGCAGAGCGACAGTCGCATCATAGCGCGACAATTCACGGAGTATTGCACAACCCACGACCCCCCCACCGATTACAAGCACATCGACCCGTCGCATTTTCGTTTCCATAGCAGCTCGCATCTACCTTCTTTCACCAACCTGACTGACGCTAGTCAGTAGCCGCGTAGCGGCGTTGGTTGGTGTCTTTCAATAGCTGATAGGCGACGCAGTCGTCCTATCACACCTTTTTGGAAAGAGCACTACCAGTCCGTTGCCCAGGGTTAAAGTGAGATATGATCAGTTATGATGTAAGTATACGTTTTCCATGATAGAAAGTCAACATATTCGCGCATGCAGCGCCTGTGTATGTCCTCGAAAAGTGTGATAGTGCTCCTGGCGGCGCAGGTGACATCTATTGGAACATATTGAAATATTGACTGCTAGCTCGTATGAAGTGTATAGTACAAGAGCCAGCTGAGTCATTGGAAGATTTTTCTGGGGAAAAAACTTCATGCAAAAACAAACAAATACGCTCGATATATTTCTACAAACACCATTACAATGGATAAATGAGGGCCGTTCTCGCTACAAAGCCAGGCACTACGAAAAGGCCCTTCATGCCTACGAACATGCTATTCAACTTGACCCCAATCATAGCTCCGCCTACAGCGGCAAGGGAAACTGCCTCTTTTGCCTCGATCGCTATCAAGAAGCCCTTCATGCCTACGAACATGCTATTCAACTTGACCCCAATCATAGCTCCGCCTACAGCGGCAAGGGAAACTGCCTCCATTATCTCGGTCGCTATCAAGAAGCCCTTGTCGCACATGCACAAGCTATTCAGCAGGACCCTTGCTCCGCGTATGCTTACCGTTCCATCGTAAAAACCTTCATGACACTTAACCGCTCCGTAGAGGCCATAAGTGCCATTAAGCAGGCCATCGAGCTAGAGCCTGACAACGCCAGCAACTACTGCACCCTGGGCGATGTCTACAGCGAATTCAAGTTCTATGAAGAAGCCCTCGCGGCATATGCACAGGCTCTTCGACTCGATCCCTCCTCCGCTACGATTTACAACAACATGGGATTTCTGCTGGAATTGATGCAGCGCTATCCCGAAGCGCTTCGCTCTTACGAGCAGGCTATTGAGCTGGAGCCTGGTGAAAGTCTCTTCTACTACAATGCAAGTGTCGTGCTGGCTAAACTTGGAAGATTAGAAGAAACCAGGCAGGCATATGAAAAGGCCCAACAGCTTGAAAGTAAGCCCTAGTACTCAGTCCGGTTAGGTTTGTGAGGCAGAAATGTAGTGACACTCCTTGCGGGTGTCAGGCCCCACCGCAAAATGCAAACTGGACAGTCCACTAGCACAAGTGCCTTGACACTTTCCGATGATGCAACGTATGCTATTACCGTATACTTCACAAAATGAAGTACCGTAAGAATGAGCATAAAAGCCATATTAAGGAAAGGTTACTACACAATGGCCACAAGAGATACCACCCCCGCCAGTATCAATTTCCACTTTGACCCGGCATGCCCGCTGGCCTGGCGCACAGCTCTGTGGATGCGCGAAGTGCGCGAGGTTCGCCCGGTAGATGTCACCTGGCGCTTCTTCAGCCTGGAAGTGGTGAACCGCAAAGAAGGCGTCACACCTGATTTTCAGAAGGACGGTACCTGGGCTGCCCATCGCACACTGGCACTTGCACGCCGCCAGGGCGGTAACGCCGCCGTGGAGCGGCTGTACCTGGCGCTAGGAGCGGCACAACATGGACGCAGGGAGAGCATCAGAGATATCGCGATCATCCAGGCTGCGGCAAAACAGGCTGATCTTGACCCCGGCATTGTAGAGGCCGCCCTGGCCGATGAAAGCACCATCCAGGATGTGCTGGCCGATCACGAGGAGGCAGTCAGCCGCTACCGTGCCTTTGGTGTGCCAACCATAGCCCTTGAAGGCTCCGATGTGGGCTTCTATGGGCCAATTATCCGGCACGTACCGCGCGGAGAAGACGCTGGAGAGATGTGGGACCACTTTCACTGGGCGCTGCACCAGCCCGATTTATATGAGTTGAAACGGGATAGGGGCAACGTGCGCTGGGAGCCAATCGCAGAATAAAAAGCTCATCACACACAACCGTGGTTCTTCAAGAAGCGTTCCATATGTACCAGGGCTTCTTCAAGTTTATCATAGGCAGTGCAGTAGGCGCAGCGCACATAGCCATTACCGCCATTGCCGAAGGAGCTACCTGGAACGACAGCTACCTTTTCCTCGAAGAGCAATTTCTCGGCAAATTCCTCGTCGCTCATCCCTGTAGACGATATACATGGGAAGGCGTAGAAAGCTCCCCGTGGCTCACAGGCGGGCAGCCCGATGCGATTGAGACCATCTACAAACATGCGGCGGCGGCGCGCATAGTCGGAATGCATCGCCTGCACATCTGCCTCACCGTGACGCAATGCCTCCAACGCCGCCTCTTGCGCAGCAGTACCGGCACACATAATGGCATACTGGTGGACCTTCAGCATCGCCTCAAGAATGTGCGCGGGCGTCGCAACATAGCCCACGCGCCAGCCCGTCATAGCGTAAGCCTTGGAGAATCCGTCTAACAAAATGGTCCGTTCGCGCATGCCGGGCATGGCAGCAATACTCACGTGCTCGGTCTCGTAGACAAGGCGGCTGTATACCTCGTCAATTGCCACGATCAAATCGTGCTCTATGGCAAGCCTGGCGATGCCTTCCAGCTCGGCTTTCGGCACAACAGCGCCAGTAGGATTATTCGGGTTGCCAATTAAGATCATCTTCGTGCGTGGTGTAATAGCAGCGGCAATCTCATCTGCCCGCACACCAAAATCATACCTGGTATAGGTTGGCACAGGCACAGGCACACCGCCCGCAAAAATGATATCGGCTTCGTAGGCTACATAGCCAGGATCAGGGGATATGACTTCATCGCCTGGATCAATGATGGTGCGCATCGCCAGGTCTACACCCTCGCTTACTCCCACAGTCACGAGTATCTCTGTTCGCGGATCGTACACCAAACCATAGCGACGATGCAGCATAGCGGCAATCTCTTCGCGCAGTTCGAGTAGGCCGTAATTCGAGGTGTAGCGTGTATGGCCAAGCTCAATTGAGCGGATTCCAGCCTGGCGGATATGCTCCGGCGTGACGAAATCTGGTTCACCTACACCCAGCGAGATTACATCCGGCATCGTATTGATAATATCGAAAAATTTGCGAATACCCGAAGGTTTAACCTGGCGTACGCGCTGCGACAATACTTCACGTTTGAGCGTATCCATAAATAAGCGTACCCCTTCCTGTCTCTGATGGAGAGGCATAACCTCGCCATTGCTTGTTTCTGAACTACTGTGGTAGTCTAAGGGAAATGGTGTCAGCCCCGCCTCTGAGCTATATATAACTTCTCTTCACTGTAACATAAAAGAGGATAAATTGACAATGAGCCAAGTACCATACGGATCACAAATAGAAGCAATCCAATCACACATCGTCCTGGTTGATACCGATATTGGAGACGATATCGATGATGCCCTGGCCCTGGCCCTCGCTTTACGCTCACCAGAAATCGAGTTAAAAGGCGTAACAACCGTCTTTGGCGATACTCAGAAACGCGCCCAACTTGCAGCGCATGTGCTACAAACCTTCGGACGCGAGGACATTCCGGTTGCCGCTGGCATGCAGGAACCACTCCAACTCCGTCACCGCCCCTCCGGTGTGCCCCAGGCTGCTCTACTCAATACCTGTACGGCGTTAAGCCCTTACTCAGCCCCGGAATTGATCATACGGGTAGCCATGGCGCACCAGGATCAGCTTACCTTGCTCTGCCTCGGTCCACTGACGAATGTCGCCACCGCCCTGGCCATTGAGCCGCGTCTCTTTATGGCCATACGAAATATCGTGCTGGTGGGCGGGACGAGCAGCTTCCCCTGGCCCGAATGGAATGTTCGCAGTGACGCACAAGCTGCGCAGATTGTACTGGCCGCTGGTGTGCCCGTGACGCTGCTGGGCTGGAATGTAACGATGCGCTGCCAGCTTCGCGAGAGCGACATCGAGCTATTACGTTACGAAAGCTCGCCCCAGGCACGCCTGCTCAGCCAGTTGCTTGCCATCTGGCAAAGACACCGCCCGCGCTGGGACCCAGGGCTCCCATACCTGCACGATCCATTGACCATTGTGGCCTTGTGCGCACCGGAGCTATTTACGTTTGAAGAAATGACCGCGCGAGTGCTCACACGCGGCCCATTTCAGGGCTTCATGGTGCCGCGTTCGATGGACGGCCCATTAGTACAGGCAGCTACCGGTATGCAGGCTGAGAAAGCTCGCAAGTGGATTATGCAACGACTGCTGCACAGCTAGCTTTTCAGCGTAGCTGGCGTAGCTTTTCGATAATCCCCGGCAGTGCAGTCAGTATCGTATCCACATCTTCGTCAGTATTGTCTTTACCGAGTGTGAGGCGCAGGCTGCCATGCGCCAGTTCGACCGGCAGGTGCATCGCAAGCAGCACATGCGATGGATCAACTGAACCGGAGGTACAGGCCGAACCCGTGGAGGCTGCAACGCCGAGTAAATCAAGGCTGAGCAGGATTGACTCGCCTTCGACCCCCTCAAAGACGAAGCTGGCGTTATTCGGCAGGCGCTCGGTTGGATGGCCTGTCAGTTGACTACCCGCTATGCTCAACACGCCTGCAATTAAGCGGTCTCGCAGCGCGATGATACGCGGCATGACCCGTGGCAGGTCTTCATAAGCCAGGCGCAGGGCGGTTGCCGCGCCTACGATACCCGCGACATTCTCGGTACCGGCCCGCTTGCCACGTTCCTGCGAACCACCTTGCACTTGTGGCAACAGCCGCACACCCTGGCGAGCATAAAGGATGCCCACCCCTTTAGGACCATAGAATTTGTGTGCAGAGAGCGAAAGCAGATCAGCATTGAGTTCGGCAACATCTATGGGTAGAGAACCACCCGCCTGTACTGCATCGACATGGAAAGGAATTTTCCTGGCGCGGCAGATGCGGCCAATCTCTGCAACCGGCTCAATAGTGCCTACCTCGTTGTTGGCATACATGATCGAGACGAGGGCGGTTTGATCGGTAAGTGCTCGACCGATATCATCGGGATCGAGGCGGCCATAGTTATCAACAGGCACATAAGTAGTTTTGAAGCCAAAACGCTCCAGGTACTGGCAGGTGTGCAGCACAGCATGGTGTTCTATAGGCGAGGTAACCAGGTGGTTCCCCTTTTTCTGCGAGGCAAACGCTATACCTTTAATCGCCAGGTTATCGCTCTCGGAACCGCAGCCAGTAAAGGTGACCTCGGTCGGACGACACCCAAGGAACTCAGCCACCTCTTCGCGAGCGCTGTCAATGGCCTGCATGGCACGTCGTCCCAGCGTGTAGATACTGCTCGCGTTGCCATACTCGGTGGTCAGGTAGGGTAACATGGCATCCAGCACACGCGCATCGAGCGCGGTGGTAGCGGCATGATCAAGATAGATGGTATGCATACTGGCTTTTCTTATTCCTGCTATTGGGTCTATGCGTTAAAAAGGGCGCATTGCGTTGCGCCCTTTTATTGTACCACAGAAACAGCAGGAGCTTACCCCGCTCGTAGGACTCGTCGTCATAGTAAGCCCGATGTCGTCCAGCGACAGACAAGGAGATGAAGTGGCATTCTACCCGCCTAGATAGGTCGCGCGGACCCTTGCGGTCGCCCTCGTGAGCTATCTCCCAGCAGTAGCTATCGCTCAACTTTCACAAAGCCCTGGTATCTTACAGCCCCGCCGCAAAATTATAGACTGTATCAGGATTCACATTTGGAGAATTATATGCGATCGTTATCGCCATGTGTGGCTGGAAAACGACCTTACTAAAGCCGCCGGTAATCTGCTTACCACCGACCCAGACCGTCCAGCCGGTTGAAGAAGCCAGCTGGTCTTGATAGCCCAGCGTCGAGAAATGCTGCCCCCAGATGTCGAGGAACTGTTGAAGGTTGAGGGAAGCCGTGGCTGGAGCCTCAATATGCACCACACCAGTGGTGTCATGGGTATGCAACCAGTAGAAGCAAGATGTGTCTGATGCAATACCAACTTGCGCAGGAACAGTCACCTTGCTACCATTAAGCCAGATCGTCAGGTGCACATGGATGTGATAGCCTTGCTGTTCCAACTGATCACAATACACACCACCAACCGGCGGATAAGCAGGATTAAAAACCGCTTCGGTCGGCAACGCTGACGGGTTTTGTTTCGTTGACTTAGGTGCATTGACCAGCGCATAGGCAGTGATGGCAGAAGCCAGCACTACTACAGCCACGATGCCACTGATCCAAATAGCGCGTTTCCGGCGAACTGCGCGCCGCTGAGTAGCCTGGCGCCGTTGCCGCTCCTCCTCCCTTCGCTCCTGTTTTTGAGCCTGGCGGGTAATCGGCCTGTGTGAAGTAGAGGTCTGATTCACCGGTGCAGCGCTAGCTGGTTTGTTCGCAGAGCCGGCTTGCTTTACAGATGTATTAGCAGTCTGTTTATTTGCAGGGACGGTTTGCTTAGAAGATTGATTGGATGATTGCTTGTTTGCAGCATTCCCTTGCTTTGAAGTCTGACGATTCGATTGTTTGCTCACTGAGCGCACCAACTTTCCAAGGTCATTTTATGCCTTCTTTCTCTTGAAGAAGCTTTCATTCATACTACCAGTACGATATCCGAGTAGATCAACGGTCACATAGGTATAGCCTATTTTGCGCAGGCCTTCGGTGACGATACGGCTCATTTCATCCTCGATCAAACGAGGAAGCTCAGATCGCTCGACCTCGATACGCGCAATTTTGTCATGGTGGCGAACGCGCAACTGGTGGAAACCGAGATCGTGCAGCAGTTTTTCCGCCTTGTAGATCATCTGCAGCGAAGCGACATCAACCTTGCTTCCATAGGGGATACGCGATGAGAAACAGGCCATAGCGGGTTTATCCCAGACCGGCACACCCAGCAAGCGAGCCACAGCTCGTATCTCGCGCTTACCCATTCCCGCTTCTTTGAGAGGGCCTCGCACATTAAATTCACGCGCTGCTTTTTGCCCGGGACGAAAATCGCCATCATCATCTTTATTCACCCCATAAGCAATATAGCGCAGGTTGTGCCTTTTCGCTAGTGGTTCCAGTTGAGTAAAGAGTTCAGTCTTACAGAAGTAGCAGCGATTGAAATCGTTAGCCACGTAACGCTCATCCTCGAGCTCGTGTGTTTCAAGGGTGATTACCGGAATACCCATCTGCTCAGCAACCGCCATGGCTTCCCCGGTTTCTTCAGGCGCGTACGCCGGTGAAACAGCTAGTGCGCCCATTGCCCGCGAACCGAGTACATCATGCGCCACCTTCAATAGCAGAGCGCTATCGACCCCGCCAGAATAGGCCACCAGCACCGATTCCATGTCGCGCAGAAGCGCCTGCAACTGTGCATATTTTGCTTGCGTCTCTGCATCCAACGCTTCAATATCGTTCGTATTGACGCTGCGGGTATCGAGCATGATCATCTATTCTCCCAGGATCAAGTAAGTAAGATACAATAAGGTATATCAGTTGCTAAATGTTTCGGTGAACTTGATGCACCCAGTCGCTATTATACCATTAAGGACAACCTGCTAATATTATTTTAGGACTTACCGGAGACTTGGCAAACTTTAAGTAGGTAATTCATGCATGATCTTACTGTTTTTAAGAGGAAATCCAGGAAGGTGTTCATATGTGGATGATCGCACTTAAGGGATTCTCTGGCAGCGGCAAAAGCACTCTAGGCCGCGCTCTCAGCAGGCAACTTGGCTGGCCAATCATTGATAAAGATGATATCAAGGACCTTATTGATGGTCGGGCACCAGAAGCTGGAGGGCTGGCCTATGCGGTTATGCTGAATGTAGCCCGTCGCCAACTTCTCCAAGGGCTAAATGTGATCTGCGATAGCCCGCTTACTTTCAGCATGACTTATGAGCATGCCCGGCACATAGCAATAGAGACTCATGCCTCGCTTGCTATCATTGAATGCCGTTGTTCTGATGAGTATGAATGGAGTCAACGCATTAATGCTCGTAAAGCCCTCCAGCTTGCAGCACATCACCAAACCGATTGGGACTCCTCCCAGGTATACCGCCACAAGCTCCTTTCCGAGGCAAACTATCCCATCAACGATCCACTCCTCGTCGTAGATACAGTAAGACCACTCCATGAGATTATTGATGAGGTCATAGTATGGCTAGACCGGCATTCGGGCCAGTTAGCCTAGAGGATACTACTGCAAGGGAACGTGAACCGTGTGAAGGTGACGCACAATCATGAGCACTAACGCCTTTAAGAACTGTCGATCCGTGTAAATCTTGGGTTGCCCTCGGCCTCGCTTCGCTGGACTCTTGGGCATCGGCAGACCATCAACCGTTGGTAGATCGTTTGCCGATGCCTGTGGAGCCGACGAATGCACGCTCTCCGCTTACTTGTTCGTTAACTTTGACTTTCGAAAAACCCTGCTCAGGATGTCCGGGTCAGTGTATCAAGAGCGGATCTCGTACAGTCGTACAGAGATGCCCCCACTCGTGTGCACCTGTCCAATCAGACGATAATGCTGGTCGAGCCATTGCCACATGCCACGTACTTGCTGCTCTGGCGCACGCCCAGTGATATAGAAGAGGCGGTGATATTTTGCAGTAAACGCGGATACAATGCTGGGAGTAATTGCCTCCCAATTCTTCGCATAATATGCAGGACTCCAGAAACGGGTGGCTCCAGGGGTATCGGCGTCAAAGTGAGCTCCGCTCTGCGGATAGGTCTGGAAGTAGTATTCCATCGCAGTCTGGCACCCCTGGTTATTGTCATAACAGACCAGCCCGTCATGCTGCTGGTAACGATCCATCACCCATTGTGCTGACGAACGCCAGTCCTCGATCTGAGCACCCGCATAGTATGTCACCGCCAGATGGACCGTGAAGCCAAGGAGGAACACTGCCAAAATCACTTGTATCGCGTGCAAAGGGAGTGTACGACCGCGCAGCGCTGCAACCCCCAGGCCGACCAGCAGACAGAAAGCCGGGATGATCACCACGAGATAGCGCTCTGAAAACACATGGATAACTGTTTCTGAAATGATAAAGCTGAGAATGACAGGGACAAATAGCCAGCAGAGGAGTCCCCAGATGACCATGCCGGAGTACTCATGTGAGAGCAAATCGTGCAGGATCGGCCTCTGCTCCACCTGCATGGCCAGTAGAGCCTGGCCGTGTGATGTTCGCCGCACGATCGAGAGCCCGATAATCAGCAGGCCGAGCAGCATACTGGCAGCAGTAAGGCACAGATACCACTTGTCCCCTCCCGTAATCTCCTGAAAAATCCAGTACAGATCATGCAAATGAGGAGCAGGCAGCCAGTTACCCGTTGCATCGCCATGGCGGACGACGGGCAGCAGTGGCAACAGCGCAAGACCAATCACAACAAGACTAGTAACAAAAGCCGGCACGCGCTGCCAGATGAATGTTCTCCAGTTCGGAACCAGTAGCATTCCCCCAACGGCTATGACCTGGGTCAACAGCATAATGCCACTCATCAGGTGCGTGTACATGGCCAGGATCATTACGATGACGAAGCCAATCCAATACCGGCTCCAGCGCCGCTTGCTCGTCAAGGCGGCAAACAGAACATACCAACTCAGGCAGAGCAAGAGCAACTGGAGACCATAACCGCGTGTTTGCTGGGCATAGATCAGCTCATGCGGATTGAGGAGGTAGAGCAACGCTCCTATCATTCCTGCTCCTGTACTGATAAAGCGCCGCCCGAAAGCAAAAACGACCACAGCACTCAACGCAGCACTCAGCGCCGAGGGAAAGCGCACCGCAAATTCGGTCGCTGCCCACCCAAAGGTAGCAAGCAGATGGAGCCAGCCATACAAGAACAGATAATAGAGCTCCATATTGGGTTGCCAGTTAAAAATAATCGTCCAGACCTGGCCGAACGGATGGCGCACCAGTTCAACCGAATAGGCTTCGTCAAACCACAAGCTCGGTGTTCCCAACCTGTAACAGTTGAAGCCCAGAGCGATCAAGAAGAGGAGAGCGCCAATCAGCAAGGGTGAGCGCAATATCGTGTTTTCTAGCAGCGTAAGCAGTCGTGCTTTCCCTGTGATGCCAACGGCTCGCTGCTGAATACCAGTTTCAACCATCCACGTTCCTCTCTCTTGTCATACATCATCAATATGATTTTGCATAAAGACAGAGCTATTCGATTGTCTTACATGTTTATAACGCCCAATCTAGCAGCAAATAACTTATTGTTTAGGTGAGTAGGAAAGGAGGGTGGAGCGAAACCCTGGAAGAAGAACTTGATACTGTGATGATAGATAACCATATTGTAGCTGGCCTGGTCGGTTATCTTGTTTCTTCTCTTTCAGCCCACCTGTTTAGTTGAGGCCTGGTCATACATCATTAGGCCGCTTTCAGGAAAGCTTTGAGACCGACACAGAGGGCTATGAATAGTGTATGAAACAATGCGGAGTCGATAAGAGCTGTGAAAGAATACCTCACGACGTAGTGCCGGGCTTTCTATAAGGGACCCCTATTTATGACCAGACCTCAATTAATTTGTATGATACAAAAGACACACAGGTTCTCAAATGTTTCGCTGAACTTGATGCACCCGGCCGCTATGATATCATTGCAGGACAAACCTGTTAATATCATTCTAGGACTTAACAGAAAGGGACTCACCCACAGGTTCGCTGATTCAGGAGGCCTCTTAGCGAGACGTCTATCAGTCATTCCCATGTTCTGGACTGATTATGGACAACGCTTGACGATCCACGTACCTTGCACTCAGTTGCCGTACCTTCTCAAGCGTTTGCATCGCTGTTGTTCTCAAGAGTGGAATTGCCAGGTAGACGGCGACGAGCACGCTATAGAGGATATAGTGAATGTCATGACCGTTGAGATGTACGCCCACCAGGAAAGGACGCCACAATACGCTGTACTGGGGCACATAGTGGCACAGGTACTCCTGGGAGTACTGATGAATAATGCAGATGTTTCCCAGGGGATACTGGTCGAAGAGTGTGCCGTCGATGCCTACCCAAACAGACAAGGCGAGCGCGCCGATAGTCAACAAGTTGACAAGCAGCCTGGTGTCAGGTCGTTGCAAGCGAACAGCCAGCGCAAACGAAGCCGGTAGAGAGGCAAAGAGAAAAAATCTTGGTCCCCAGAACCAGCCGCCGTACCAGGCCCACCACGGCGAGTAAACAAGCACCAGGCCGACGAGAAAACCGATCCACAATGTATAAATTAGGTACAGGTCCAGCTTCATCTCTTCTCGAAGCTTGAGGAGGCTTTTTTTGATGGGAAGAAGCAAGCCCGGCGCGAAAAAGAAGATACCCTTGCCAAACGAGAAGAGAATAGAAAATAGCCCCAATAAGAAGGGCGTACTAAAGGCTTGGGTGCCATAGCCACTATTGAAAGGACTACCACGTCGAATCCAGGCCTCCGCCAGGATCAGGCCCACGGCAATCACCATAACGCAGGCATATCTCCACCGTTTGTTTTGAAAGATATACCTGGCGAGCATAGTGCCAAGGCCAACGACGCTCGCAGGAGTGTTGACTACTCCCAGTACAATCGCGCACCAGCCACCCAGGGAAGGACCGGCCACGACTGCCAGGATACCCACGCCCACGCAGATCGCCGTAAACACCTCTCCACCGAAGTAGGTAACGTTGTTTGCGAACATGGAAGCGACGATAAGAATGAGAATGAACTTACGCAGCAGGCTATGTTGTACGTGGTTCTTTAACAGCAAATAGATAAAGAGCAGGCCCGTTGCAAAGACAATTTTATTGTATTGCCCGGACCACCAGAATTCAGACTGGTAGACCTTGCCGAGCAGCAGAAAAGGAATAGAAAACGCCGGCCCGACGATGGAGTACGACATATGCGACACTCTCCCGTGGGCGATTAGTTCCTGAACGGCAAAAAGGCGCTGGTCCCCATCAGCAAAGATACGGCGCGGCAACAAGTAGAGCAAATAGAGACCTATGCCGATGAGAGCGACTTCGAAGAGCGCGAATACGCTTCGATAGTGTATTTTTATTGCCTGGTAGAGTTGCCCAAACATACATGAGACTCCTTGACAGTCAACGATCAAGTGAGCATAAGGACCAGCAACGACCAGAACTATCTTTCTCTGGTCATTACTGAAAACGTTTTTGCAGCAGAAATTGGTCTCTCACTAATACCGATGAGTTATTCATAGGACATTGCGTCCAAAGCTATTGATCGCGCCGGGGTGGGACAAGCCCCAGCCCTACATTGCGCCACTCCATTGTCGTCTGGTATAATAGCTTCGCATTTCCATCCGAGGAGAAGAAGACCATCATGCCCGAACATTATAGAGCATTGTGGGGGGTTAAGGATATACTACCTGACGAATAGTCCTACTGGCGTCTTTTCGCGCATACGGAGCAAAACCCTTGAATGTATCCACTTCCACCGCCGCCATCATCCTGGCCGCAGGGAGTTCCAGCCGCATGGGCGGCGGTCGCCACAAATTACTGCTGCCTCTGGATGGCCGCCCGGTGTTAACGCATGTCATAGATGCCCTGCTAGCATCACAGGCACGCCCCCTTGTTATCGTGTTAGGACACCAGGCTGACCAGGTACGCGCACACATCGAGGCTTTACACCCCGATAGTATCATCGTCGAAAACCCCGCGTATCTGCAAGGTATGAGCACATCAATGCACCTGGGCGTGCAGCTACTGCTATCTGATGGCTATAAGAAAACCGAATCGTCTTATGTAGTTGATAGCGCGCTCATTGTGCTTGGCGATCAGCCCATGATCACCTCGCGCGTGATCGATACCCTGATTACCAGGTACCGGGCAACGGGCAAACGCATTGTCGCGCCTCTCTACGCCGGCAAACGTGGCAGTCCCGTGCTCTTCGACGCGAGCCTTTTCCCTGAATTGCTGGAAGTTACAGGCGACGAGGGAGGACGTACCGTCCTTGAACGCCATCACCAGGAGGTTGAGTTGGTCGAAATGGGTGATGCCGTGACAAACTACGATGTGGATACCTGGGATGCGTACCAGCAGGTTGTAGAGGCCTGGGAGCATATGCATGAAAAAGCCATAGTATCAGAAGAGAACAAGCAACAGGCGAAGTTCTGGTTGGAGTATGGCCAGCAGTTATCGGCAGCCATACGCTACACCGAAGCATTAGCTGCGTTCGAGCGTGCTGCCTTGTTGGATGGAACGAATGCGGCAGCCTGGTATGCTAAGGGAACTTGCCTGGCGATGCTGGGACGTTACGACGAAGCCCTGGCCGCGTTCGAGCAGGCTCTGCGGCTTGACGAAAAATATGTCCCTGCCTGGGACGGCAAGGCGTGGGCGCTGGGTATTTTGGGAAGAAAAGAAGAGGCGTTGGCCGCGGTTAATAGAGCACTGGAGCTTGATCCAGAGTATTTTGACGCGCAGAAACGGAAAAAGAGGTTGGAGACGATGTAGCTTCCGGGTCTCGCTACAATAAAGGCTCTACCAACCTGGTTATTTCCCGGTGAATCTCTTCGGGCGAACGCGAAGCATCTACCACTTTAATCCGTTCGGGATGGGCGCGAGCCAGGACCCGAAACCCCTCCTGCACACGTCGATGAAAATCTTCCGCTTCTGCATCGAAGCGCGTCCGTTCTTCGCGCGTACCGCTCCGGTCACCAGACGTATCGGTTCTCCTATGCACCTCAGAGGGATCGAGGTCGAGCAGTATGGTGAGGTCCGGTACGTGTCTCCGGGTTGCCAGCATTGAAAGTTGCTCCACAAGCTCTGCACCGACCCCTCGTCCATACCCTTGATAGGCGATACTGGCATCAAAGCAGCGGTCGGTGATAACTAATTTTCCTTCGTCGAGGGCCGGAATGACGAGTCTGGCAAAATGCTGTGCGCGGTCGGCCTGGAAGAGAAAGGCCTCTGCCAGTGGGTCGATTGCCAGTTCGGGATGATTGAGTAGCAGGCGGCGTATCTCGACTCCGAGCGGCGTTCCTCCCGGTTCGCGCGTACGGACATATGACACCCCACGCGACTGCAGCCAGCGCTCCAATAAGTCCATCTGCGTCGTCTTCCCCGCGCCATCAAGCCCTTCAAAAGAGATCAATCGCCCTTTGCTCACGTCCTATTTCCCCTTGTCGGTGCGATACAGCTCATAATCCCAGTCGAAATATGGCTTAGGCAGCATATCTTCAGGCGTCCATTCATGGTTGTCTTTGCCATATTTCCCGTGATACTCTTTTAAAGTTTCGCCTACATACTCGAAGGTAAGCTGGCAAATGCGGAAACCGACAGGTACCCAGATAGTAGTTTGTGTATGGTTGCTGATTTCCATAGTCCAGCGACTGATATAGCCAACATCGCCGACACCGGCGCAGCGACAGACTGACAGGCCCGACCTTGCGACCGTGCTGCGCGAATACATCTTCGCCAGGTAGCCATTATGGCCTCCAATGACCTCCTGCGTATGTGCCAGGATCATCGTGCCAGGACGAATGGCCATCTTTCCGTCTTGAGCCCGTCGCGGTTCACCCCAATAGCGGCGAATGTCGTGCGGATTATCCAGGTGTATGATGTCTACATTCATATCACCCTGAAAATACCATTCACCAAGGCGGCAATCGTAAGAATTAGTGCCCAGTTGCCGCTCATCAAATGGTTCGATGACGATGTTGCCGCTTTTCAACTCTTCCACTATACGCTTGTCGGAAAGTAACATGCCGTACTATCTGCCTTCCTTGCGTCGCGCCCCTTTGCCTGTTCTGATCATTTCGCTCACATGAGCGAAATGATCAGAGATGGCTTGACCGCTATTTCCACAGGCTTCCTCAGCTTTTTGAATGGCATTCCTGAATTTACCATACTCGGTATAGCCAAGTATCTTTGCCAAGTCACGTGCTGACCAGTACTCGCTTCCATCTTCAGCTACTCTGCGGATCGCTTCAAATGGCGATATGTGTGGTGCATCATCCATGATACTATCTTCTCTCCAATATGTTCAAGCATTACAATTATCATTCATTGTAATGCCTCTTCTAAGTTATAACGTATCATCTTCCTCATCTGCACTATCATCAACAGGCAATGTGCGCACTGCATCGGCTTCAACCCAGATGCGCTGGGCCAGCAGGCGCGCCTCATCTTCATCTGCGAGGGCCTGTTGCAAAGGGAAAAAGGCGCGATCATTGCTGTGGCGATGTATCCAGCGGCTAATAATGTTGATCTGGTCTACTTCGGCCCTGTCCACGATGCTGGGTGGCTCCCCCAGCGCAGCGGCCAGCGTCACAAGTTCCTGGACAGAGCGCCTCATTGCCTCTGGCTCGTGTGGGATACAGCGCTGTTCTAACAGGCGCCCGTGGCGAATGAGAAAGAGTTCGTTACATCCCGCCTGGGCTGATGGATACACGATAATGAGGTTATTGGCTTCGACCGCCCCGCTAATCAAGCGTTGACCGATCAAGACTTCATCAGCGCTGCGAATAGTATCACGCAGCCAGGCGGCGCGTTCAAAGTTCAACTGCTGCGACGCCTCTAGCATCTGGCGGCGCAGGCGGTCGAGCAAGTCTTCTCGCTCACCTCCAAGAAAGGCGCACACCTCCTCAATTGTCTTGCGATACTCGGCTGGATCGATGCCGCCGCGACACGGGCCAGGACAGCGATTGAGGTGTAAGCGCAGGCACGGATCAGAGGGTTTGGCCTGCGGCGGTAGCGAACGAGTGCAGGTACGAACCGGAAATACTTTTTGTACCAGTTCAATGGTGAGATCCACCATGCGCCGGCTGCGAAAAGGGCCGAAATAGCGCGCGCCATCAGCGGCGAACTCCCGTGTTGCATAGACGCGCGGAAAAGGGTGTTGTATGTCGATCTTGATAAAGGGATAGAGTTCATAGTTACGCAATTGCACATTATACGTGGGCTGCAGTTCTTTAATCAGTTGCGATTCCACCAGCAAGGCTTCAAGTTCGGAGCCAAGCACGCGCGTTTCAATCTCTTTGACACTTTGCAAAAGCCCATCCATTTTGTGCGTATAGCCCAGGGGCTGACTGTAATAGGAGGAGAGCCGGTCCTTCAGGCACTTGGCCTTGCCCACATAGATTACCTGCCCGTACTGATCTTTCATCAGGTACACCCCGGGCCTGGCGGGGAAGTCCCGCTTCCAGGCAGGATTCAGGAAGAGGTTACCTGTAGGTCGTAGTGCGACCGACTGTGCTGCAACCTTGCCATCCGCACGTAACAACTCGATCTGCCTGCTTGTAGTCGCCTGTGTAATATCGCCGCTCCAGGCAACAGGCAATTGCAGGCGGCGCCGCAGGTGCCCGAGCGTCTCTATACCCTGCTGCTGCGCTAATTCTAATAGCTTCATGAAGATAGCAGCCGTCACCCTCGCATCTCCCAGGGCACGGTGGCGATTTTCCACGTGCATCTTCAAGTGGCTCGCTACTTTGTCGAGCTTGAACCGGCGCAGGCCCGGGAGAAAGCGGCGGGCCAGGGGAATGGTATCCAGGCCATCAAGGGGGAAATCATAGCCAAGTAGCTGCGCTTCGTACGAGAGAAAGCCTATATCAAACCCGGCATTATGCCCGACGAGGATGGCCCCTTCAATAAAATGCAGAAAATCGGGCAAGACTTCGTGCGCTTTGGGCGCCCGGGAAACCATCTCCTGCGTAATGCCTGTGAATTGAACAATGAACGCCGGCAGACGCACACCGGGATTAACGAGGCTCTGAAAAGAGCCAACAACTTCGCCCGCGCGCATGCGAATACCTGCAACTTCAATCACACGGTGGGGTCCTGGGCGCAGTCCAGTTGTTTCAGTATCCAGCACAACAAACTCTATTTCATTAAGTGGTCGATGCGTGCTGCGCCATGCCATAAGCCCCCATTGCTGCTCATCGATCTGTTCAAATAACGAAGAGCTTTGCAGAGCCTTGCGCAATAACGTCTGCCAGATAGCGCTGTTGCCTGTGCCTTCAGTGACGCCAAAAAGGTGCTGTAGCAACAGATCTTCAGAGACGGGTTGCCCGGTGCTCTCCAACAATTCGTGTGCGCGTCGCAGTAATACCCCTTGCTGTGGCGAGCCGCTAACTTCTGCCTGCGCCATAACGAAATATCCCCCTCTGATCTATCTCGTCATAGATCATATGTACGAGAAGCATAACATGCAGAGCAAGGGTTTGCAAGAGCAAGATGACTTTGGTTCTCTATCCTTGAGTGCAATCTCCTTCCCGTAGGGGCGAGGGTGGTGAAGCGTGGTGGGGTGGGCCTTTATGGTCGCCCGCCGTCCCCCTGAAGCATGGAGACCCGTGACTTTTAGAACTAAAATATGCTTGTGTTTATAGAACATTTGTGTTAGAGTACCTGCAGCAATTATTTGATTCAACAAGAACCACCAGATGAAAAAGAAGGAAAGAGTACATAATAATTGATGATTTTTTAACCAGTTTGCAACAACAGGCTCGATGGAATACGGCTTTCCATTCATTCGGAAGCAACCACAATACGCTTATTGGCTTGATAGTAGATTGGTGGATCAACAGTAAACCACAACGAGAGGCAATCGAGGGAGCTCCCTGGTTTGCCCTTAGGTCTCAAGGTGGCGATGGGGCGTGTGATGCAATTTTGTTAGAACAAGGCCTTTGTAAGGGTATCTTGGAAGTAGAAGGAGGATACGTTGAAAAGGGTGCCAAGGAGGAACCTCTAAAGAAATACGTCTATGCTATGAATAGGCTTGAAAAGTACTTTATTCCCGTTGATCCCGACTGGAAGGATCTAGATTTTGGTATCTTCTTTGCCTACCCAACATCAGGAAATTACATGCGATCACCACTTCCAGCAAGCACGTTTGTAGAGAAAGGGAAAACCATAACGAAAAACCACACTGGAATGCAGTTAGTCATTCTTACACTGGACAAAAAATGGGATCCACAAACGAAAGGAATACGAGCAAGAAAGAACGACTCACATGATTTTTACAAGGGGACACCTTTTAGAGTCAGTGGAATACGTATTCAGGATGGTGAGGTCAAGGAGAATCGTATTCTCGTAGAGATCTAAGTTCTTTTTCTAAGCCCTTCGGGCTAATTCCACATAACCTTGCCCCACTATTAGGTTATACCAAATGGAGGCGCTTCGAGGGCACAATCAAGTGTGCGAACTAATCGTCGTCATCATGAGGTCGGTTCTGCCTGCTACGGATAAACTCTTCCAGATCAGATTGTTTTATACGATAACCTCTGCCTGTATCGAAAGCGATTAGCTCCCCTCTGGCTATCCACTGTCTTACAGTTCGTGGATGTACACGCAATTGGTCTGCAACTTCGTCAACAGTTAGCATCTTGTCTGGTTGCATCGGCTTTGCTCCTACGTTCATTGTGGCATTCAGTATAGAGGATGTTCGCCGTACTGTCAACAACTTCCATATAATCGTATAAGATTCTAAATAAGTTGACAAAAGATTATTAAATGCGCTATAATCTCCTCAGTATCCTTTTGATGATCCGAAATACTATAAGATATCAGATAGGAGGTGCGCCTGAAATTACTCATGGGCTTTCTTGTAGGTTGGTTATCTGAGGAATTGCTTAGAAGAGATGCAGGCATAATCGCAGGTTGGATAAGCAGGCAAGCATTTCCGCTTTCGGTAAGCTAATAGAGTATAGAACTAGTGGGGGCCTCTGTTAGATCCTCCCACTTACTGTGGATTTAGGAGAAAGGGGTTGTATATGGGAACTCACCCTCCTGACTTTGAGTCGATCAAGCGAATCAGCCATAACGATATCGAATATTGGAGTGCTCGTGATCTTGCCCCTCTCTTGGGCTACGGCAGGTGGGAAAACTTCGAGCTAGCCATCCAGCGGGCGATAACCATGTGTGCATCAACCAAATTAAAATTATCTGAGCATTTTTCCGTTACCAGCAAGGCTATTTCTATGGGTAAAGGAGTGAAGAGGGAGATTAGGGATTACTTTCTGACACGCTATGCATTGCATCTTGTGCTTGTATGTAGCGATAAAACAAAACCTGAAACAGCGCAAGCACTGGCATATCTTACTCTGACGTCTCTTGATAACAACAAGGATTATTATGCTGTGGCGAAAAAACTTGGCATCTCGGTTTCTAATGAGATAGATCTAACCAAAGAACAGCAAACCATTAGACAAATTAGAAAAACTTTTAAACACCTACGAACAATAGAGCAATACAAGGTAGGCCCTTACTATATCGATCTATACTTTGCAGACTATAGAATTGCTGTTGAATGTGACGAGGATGGTCATCGTAGATACGCTCAAGACGTTGAACGCAAGCGGCAGAACTATATTGAACAGACGCTAAATTGTACGTTTGTTCGATACAACCCTGATAGTCCGAATTTCAATATTGGCGACGTGATTAATCAGATTGTCCAGCTAATTTATGGCGAAGGATAGACAAAGGAGGAATATGGTGCAAGAACACCTACCTAATTTTGACTCGATCGAGCAAGCCGACCTCATAGAGGTCGAGCATTGGAGTGTTTGTGATCTTCGCAAACTCGCTCAGACCGCGCACAATGCAGGCGTAATTACTTCCGATGAACATGCAGAGTTTCAAAATGCTGGCTACAGGGGCTTGTATGGCGGGTTAACGGAAGATGACATCCACGCACTTAAACAGGTAGAGCCGGAAGAAGAAATCTCAAATTGGATGGGATCGGAAGAGCTGGCCGATAACATATTCAGAGCCGCTCAAACCGATGCAGCGATGAAGCGTAACAAGGTGCAGGGGAAAGAAAGAGCCAATAGGACGCACTTTGAGGTTGGGCACAAGGTCCGAGCGTTCATCATTCATGAATTGGAGGGAACGCCACCCGAAGAACTGCCCACACCAGAAAAAAGTATCAGACAACTCGAACAAGAGGAACAATTCCGGCTCAAACACAAAGGTCAGCTCAACCTTTTTGAGTCTCCATCAGAAGAAACCCGGTGAGAAAGAGAACGGTCAGAAATGTAGTGGCCCCTCTTGCGGGGGCCAGGTGAAGCAACCTCTCGTTGACACTACCACAGCCCGCATGATATGATTTTACCCGGACAATGGACTGTTCTATTGTCAGCTTTTTCTGTCCTATATAACTATCCCCGATCGCCCAAGGTCGCGTGATCTGGTTAGTGCGCGGCCAAAGCCGTCCCGCATACATGTTGTAACCGGTCCATCTGGGACCGGATGTGAGTGTGTAATCTAATGAATCGTGAGTATCATCGTTGGTTTAGTCCTTCCCTGGAGCGAGACATGGAATTGTTAGTTTTCGGCCATGCAGGCGCTCGGGTACTAGTTTTTCCGACTTCAATGGGTCGTTTCTTCCAGTGGGAAGATACAGGCATGGTTGCAGAGCTTAGCGAGCATTTGGAACGAGGCTGGATTCAGTTATTCTGCGTAGATAGCGTCGATGGCGAAAGCTGGTATGCTAAATGGAAGCCCCCCGCTGAACGGGCGTGGAGACAGGAGCAGTACGATCGTTACATCCTGAACGAAGTCCTGCCTTTCACCAAACAGCTCAACTCCAATCCATTCCTGATGTCCGCCGGCACAAGCTTCGGCGCCTACCATGCCGCTAATTTTGCTTTCCGTCACCCAGAACTGGTTGACCGGGTTATCGGGTTGAGCGGCTTCTACGACATCAAGAGATTTACAAATGGCTACTCTGATGACAATGTCTACTTCAATAATCCCTGTGAATTCATTAAGAACGAGCACGAACCAGCGCGGTTAGCAGCCCTGCGACACATAGATATCATCCTTGCCGTTGGCCGTGATGACACTTCGTGCTCGAATAACGAGTACTTTTCAGGCATCCTCTGGAGTAAGGACATCTGGCACGCCCTGCGCATCTGGGATGGCTGGGTGCACGACTGGCCCTGGTGGAAACAGATGATCCGCATGTACATTGGTGGTCACGATTGAGAGGGGAGCATTGCTATGACTTTGAAGGTCGGCCTGCTGGTAGGGCGGGAATGGTCCTTTCCTCCCGCTTTCATTGAAGAAGTCAACCGTCGCGATGAAGGTGTCGTCGCCGAGTTCATCCAGCTCGGCGGCACACGCATGGATGAACCGTGTCCTTACGCGGTCATTATTGATCGTATCTCGCACGAAGTCCCTTATTACCGCATCTATCTCAAGTACGCCGTCCTCCAGGGTGTGACGGTGGTTAATAACCCTTTCATGTGGACTGCAGATGACAAGTTCTTCGAGGCATCCCTTGCCACAAAGCTAGGCGTCGCCAGCCCGAAGACAGTGGTCCTGCCTAACAAAGAGTACGTCCCCGGCATCGTCCACGACGAGAGTCTGCGCAACCTGGTCTACCCGCTGGACTGGCATGGAATCATTAATTATGTCGGCCTGCCCTGCGTGCTGAAAGACGCACTGGGAGGTGGCTGGAAGGACGTTTTCATCTGCCACTCCCTGGAAGAGTTACTCTTCCACTATAACCATTTTGGCCTGCGCACGACAGTTGTGCAGGAGTTCATCGTGTGGGAACAATACATCCGCTGCATCGCCCTGGGGCAGGAAGAAGTCTTGCCGATCAAGTACGACCCGGGCGAGCGCAAATACCATGTCGAGCACGAGCATCTCAGCCCCGAGCTGGGCCGTCGCGTCGTAGAGGATTCGCTCAAGCTCGTACGCGCGCTGGGGTACGATATGAATTCTCTCGAGTGGGCCGTTCGCGATGGCATTCCCTACGCTATCGATTTCATGAACCCCGCGCCCGATATGGATATCTACTCGCTGACCCCATTTTATTTCGATTGGGTAGTCAAGCACATGGCTGATATGGCTATTCGCCTCGCGAAGCAGCCACGCCCACAACAACGCGACTTGCGCTGGGACACCTTTCTGGCAGCAAACCGGGACCTCTCACATGCAGAGACCGTAGCTTCCTCGCCAGCGCGTCCACGTGAGGCAAATGGAGGGCACAGTTAAACGCGCTAATTTCACCTGGAGGTGTGCCTTATGTCACTGCGAGAAGCGATTGAAAGCTACCACGATCTCCTGACCGGCGAGTTAGCCGAGGCCTCTCAGGCCAAACTCGATGATCAGCAGCGGCAACGTGGGCTTTTCTTCGACCAGCGGCCGCTGTGCACTGTCCTGCGGCCTCGTTTCATGACACCTGAACAGTACCGCTTTCTCCAGTCGCGGGTGCGCTTGCTGCTGCACGCCTTCGACAAGGCCTATCACGTCGCCCTGGAAGACACGGCCTTCCGTTCACAGTTCGGACTGCTCGACTGGGAGGAAGAACTGGTGCGACATGACCCTGGCTTCCGTGTCCCCAGCCCGACCTCCCGCGTGGATACATTTTTCGTCACCGGTCGCGGCGGGTTGCGCCTGACCGAGTACAATGCCGAGACACCCGCAAGCTCGGCCTACAGTGATGTACTCGCGGAAGTATTCTACGGCCTGCCCGTGATGCGCGAGTTCCTGCGCCACTACGAGGTTCGCATGCTTCCGTCGCGCCACAGCGTGCTCCACGCCTTGACGGACGCCTACGAACAGTGGTGCGGGCACCGCCGTGAAGCACCGCGCATTGCCATTCTCGACTGGCGCGAGGTACCGAGCTATAGCGAATTCGTAATGTTCGCAGATTATTTCAAATCGCAGGGCCTGGAGTGCATTATCGCCGACCCGCGCGAGGTGGAGTATCGCAACGGGCAACTTGTCTCCGGCGACTTCCACATCACGCTGATCTATAAGCGTGTGCTCATCAGCGAACTGATCGAACGCGGCGGCATGGATCAACCAGTCGTGCGAGCAGTACGCGATGGCGCTGTATGCATGGTCAACCCGTTCCGCTGCAAAATCTTGCATAAAAAGGCCAGCCTGGCCGTTCTGAGCGACGAGCGCAACGCCGGCCTCTTCAGCGATGCAGAGCTAGAGGCCATTGAGGCCCATATCCCCTGGACGTGCCGTGTCGAAGAGCGCCACACCCGCTACCACGGCCAGGTGGTTGACCTGCTCCCTTTCATTCTTGAGCACCGTGAAAACCTGGTGCTCAAGCCAAACGACGAGTACGGCGGCAAGGGCATCGTCCTGGGCTGGGAGACCGACCCTGGCGGCTGGGCGCAGGCACTTCAGACCGCGTTGACCGAACCGTATATTGTCCAGGAGCGGGTGGCCATCCCCAGCGAACCTTTTCCCAGCGTGATTAATGGCCGCCTTGAGTTGATTGATCGCATGTTGGATACCAATCCATTCGTCTTCTACGGCGACTACGTGGACGGCTGCCTCTCGCGCCTCTCAACCCAGGCGTTGTTGAATGTCACAGCCGGCTCAGGCTCTGCCGTGGCAACATTTGTAGTAGATAAGCGCTAAACTGAGAGGAGACGACATGAAAGCACCTTCGCTCACTATCGGCATCGAGGAAGAATACCAGATCATCGACCCACAGACGCGGGAACTGAGCTCCTACATCACCCAGATTCTGGAGGAGGGCCGGCTCATCTTACGCGAGCAGGTCAAGCCCGAACTACACCAGGCGATGGTCGAGATCGGCTCTACCGTGTGCCAGACGCCGGCTGAACTCCGAGCGGAACTGGTGCGGCTGCGGCGCGCCATCATGGAGCTGGCCGGAAAGAACGGTTTGAAGATCGTCGCGGCGGGTACACATCCATTCTCCTCCTGGCTGACCCAGGAGATCACCCCGCAGGAGCGCTACATGGGTGTGAAGCAGGACATGCAGGAACTCGCCCAGCGTCTGTTGATCTTCGGTACGCATGTGCATGTCGGTATTGAAGATCGCGAGTTTCTCATCGATGCTATGAATGTTGTCCGTTACCTGCTGCCACATGTGCTTTGCCTATCCTCAAGTTCGCCTTTCTGGATGGGCCGCACCACCGGCTTGAAGTCTTACCGCAGTATCATCTTCCGCAACTTCCCCCGCAGTGGCATCCCACGTACATTCCAGTCATGGGAGGACTTTTCGTACCTGGTGGACACGCTGGTTCGTACAAACACTATCCCCGATGGATCGAAGATCTGGTGGGATGTGCGCCCGAACCACTCGTACCCCACGCTGGAATTCCGCATCTGCGATGTCTGCACCCGGGTGGATGAAGCGGTGTGTATAGCCGCCATTTTCCAGGCCATTATAGCCAAGCTCTGGAAATTGCGCCGCGATAACCTGACCTTCCGCGTCTACCCTACCGAACTGATCGATGAGAACAAGTGGCGTGCCGTCCGTTATGGCCTGGACGGGAAATTGATCGACTTCGGCAAGCAGCAGGAGTTACCGGCCCGCGACCTGATTCGTGAATTGATCGAGTGGTTCATCGGCGACGTCGTGGACGAACTGGGCAGCCGCCAGGAGATAGAGTACGTCTATCGTATCCTGCAGGAAGGCTCGAGCGCCGACCGCCAACTGGCCACCTATCAACGGACCGGTGACCTGAAAGCCGTGGTCGATCAGTTGATTCAAGAAACAAGCGAAGGAGTCCTCCCGTAACAAATGTCACGTTCAATCACCATAGAAGATCTCTATACCATCAAATTTCTCAGCAAGCCACGCATCTCACCGGATGGAGCGCGCGTGGCCTTCGTCGCAACAACTATTGATGAGCGCAAGCACACTTATCATGCATCAATCTGGGTAGCCCCAACCTCCGGAGGTGAGGCGAAACGCTTCACCTCCGGCGCCGCCAATGCCCATAGCCCATCCTGGTCCCCCGATGGGCGCTGGCTAGCCTTTTTATCCGATCGCGAAAGCGAGTTCGCGGGCAAGAACGATAAAAAGCATGGCAAGGGGAAAGCGCAGCTATGGCTCATTCCTGCCGATGGAGGTGAAGCTCATCAACTCACCTTCATGCCGCATGGAGCCTCCAATCCCGTCTGGTCGCCTGACAGCCAGCAATTGATTTTTAGTGCAGCGGTTGGCCCACTGGATGAAGAGACCGAGGACGGTCAACCCTTGCCCAAAGTGCGAGTCATTGATAGACTGCTCTACCGCCTCGATGGTGTTGGCTTTATTCATGATAAGCGTCAACACCTGTTTCTGATCGATGTCGCCGGCGGTGAACCCCGACAACTCACCGATGGCGATTGGGACGACAAAGACCCTGCATGGTCGCCCGATGGCACACGCGTCGCTTTTACTTCGAGCCGTGCCGGAGATCGCTGGCGGCTGCCCTGCCCAGACATATACATCCTATCTATAGCGAATCACCAGGCAGGCGAACTGCAGTGCCTGACCGATGGCACACGCTCCTGTTATTCCCCGTCATGGTCTCCTGATGGCAAAACCATTGCATTTCTAGCGAAACCCAAGCTGCGTTCGGGCAATCATAGCGAACTCTTCACCATCGACGCCTGGACAAACGCCGGCGTATCCCGCTGCTTGACGAGCCAGTTCGAAGGCGGTTGCTCCGATTGGACCAACAGCGACATGACCAATGAGCAATTGATACCCGCACCACTCTGGTCGGCAGACGGGAAGACACTCTATGTGCTTGCCTCACAAAGAGGAGCCACGCGCATATACGCCATTGCCGCCGAAGGCGCAGGAAAGCAGCCGCCAACGCTCACACCAGGTAATGTGCACGCGATGGATTTCAGTAGCGATCACGCCAGGCGCACATTGGCAATACTCATCGAAGACCCTACTCACCTGGCTGAGATTTTTGTGTACTCGGCGGCAGCTCCGGGCGAACTACGCCGGCTTACCAGTTTCAATGACGCGCTTCTCAGTGAACTCGCGCTGGCAACACCCGAGTACATGCCTTACACCGGCGCCGGGGGCTGGCCAATGGATGGCTGGATTCTCAAGCCACGAGACTTTGATCCAGGGCAGAAATATCCGCTGGTCGTAGAAATCCACGGCGGCCCGAATACACAGTACGGTCATGGATTCATGCACGAAATGCAGGTGCTTGTCGCGGCTGGCTACGTTGTCCTCTTCACCAACCCACGCGGCAGCCTCGGTTATGGGCGAGACTTCGCGCTGGCCGTGCGAGGTGAGTGGGCGGTGCAAGATTCGCTGGATATTCTGGCAGGTGTAGATGCTCTGCTACAAAAAGGCTACATCGACGAGCAGCGCCTGGGCGTGATTGGCGGCAGCTACGGCGGCTTCATGACCAGCTGGCTGGTCGGTCACACAGACCGCTTCAAAGCAGCCGTGGCGGACCGCAGCGTGATTAACCGCCTTTCGTTCTTTGGCAGCAGCGACATCGGCTGGGATTTCACCGACGATGACATGGAAACGCCGCCCTGGGATGACCCGGAACGCTACATGCGCTTGTCCCCCATAACCTATGTCAAGCACATACACACCCCGCTGCTGATCATTCACAGCGAAAGCGACCTGCGCTGCAGCATAGAACAGTCGGAGCAACTGTTTGCTGCCCTGAAATACCTGGGACGCGAGGTACTGTTCGTCCGCTTCGAAGGCCAGAGCCACGGGCTCTCGCGCAATGGTCACCCAAAGCTGCGCCTGGAACGCTTGAGGCATATACAGGCATGGTTTGAGAAATACCTGTAGAAAGTTTGCTTTTCCTGAACTACGCTATTTTTCATTCCCCTCTCTTATCTTCTTCAGAGCCTCCAGCTCCTTCTGCCCACGTGCCTCCAGCTCCGTCTTCCACTCATGCTTGTACCGGTTCATCGTATCAACAAGTGTTTGAGCAATAGCTAAATTCCTGTACCACTTGTGGTTCGCAGGCACAATGTACCAGGGAGCTTCCTCAGTACTGCAATTGCTGAGCGCGTCTTCATAGGCTTCCTGGTAGTCATCCCAGTACTTCCGTTCTATCCAATCGCTCGCGGAGATTTTCCAGGCCTTATCTATATCCTGCTCGCGGGCTAGTAAGCGTCGTTCCTGCTCATCCTTGCTGATATGTAGGAAGAACTTGAGAACGATCGTATTATAGTGAGCGAGCAGCTTCTCAAAGTCATTGATTTCCTTGTAGCGGCGGCTCCAGACTTCCTTTGGCACCAGATTGTGTACGCGAGCGATCAGCACGTCCTCGTATTGAGAGCGATTGAAGACACCTATGACACCCTTTCCAGGAGTAACCTTGTGCACGCGCCACAGGAAATCGTGCGCCAACTCCTCCTCGGTTGGTTCCTTGAACGAATGCACAACGCATCCCTGGGGATTTACACGGGTCAGGACATGACGGATAGTGCCATCCTTCCCACTTGTATCCATACCCTGTAGAATCACGAGGAGGCTCTGGTGCTGCGCAGCCGCCATCAACTCCTGTAACTCGCTCATTTCATTACCCAGTTTCTCCAGCTCCGCGCTGGCCGAGATGTGGTCGATCTGACCACCTATATAGTCCGGGTCATAGTCCTTCAGTTTGACCTTAGCGCCTTCCTTAACTTTCCATAGGAGTTCCGTTCCCATTCCTGACATCCTTTCTTGCGATAGTTTGTAAGATATTATTGGTAATATTCTACACTACGCGTAGGGGTAGGGCTTGCCCTACCCTCGTCCCAGTGGAAGATCACAACGATGGTAATATCAAGCCTATTGGGTAATACAACCGGCCAGGCAGATGCCTTTGCGCAGGCCCAGACCGTCGTCATCCTATTAGTGGTGACACTAATCGTGGCATTGATCTCTCGACGTTTGCGCCTGACATACACCCTGGTGCTGGTGGTGGTCGGTCTCGTGATCGGCTTCCTGCCTTTCCTCCCAAACGTGCATTTAGATCCTAACCTTGTGCTATTTCTCTTTCTTCCCGCGCTCCTCTTTGAAGGAGCCTGGAACGTCAACATTGAGAAACTCGTGGCAGATTGGCTCCCAGTCGTGCTGCTTGCCGTTCCCGGCCTTGCTATTTCGCTGCTGCTCGTGGCGGCTGTAGTACACTGGGGCCTTGGCTTCTCTTGGTTACTGGCGTTGCTCTTAGGAGCGATGGTTTCACCAACAGACCCTGTTGCAGTCCTCTCCGTGATGCGCCAGTTGGGTATAGCTGGTCGTTTACGGATCATCCTGGAAGGAGAGAGCTTATTCAACGACGGCGCCGGGGTTGCTGCATACCAAATTGAACTCGGACTGTTGCTGCCATCCCTGGGAGTGGCTGTGATTGCCAGCGAGAATTCGGGGTGGACGATAGTTGTTGATGCAATCTGGCTCATGCTGGGCGGCCTGGCTCTCGGTCTTATCGTCGGGTGGGTTATAGCTCGCTTCTTGCGCCTCGTCGATGATCACCTGATAGAGACTACCGTGACCTTCAGCGCGGCCTACGGAGTATATTTGATTGGAACCGTTTTGCACACCTCGGGTTTACTGGCGGTGGTGGGAGCGGGGCTTGTAATAGGCAGCTACGGGCGACGGACAGGTATGTCCGAGCGCGCACAGGAGGCCTCTCACGCTGTCTGGGAGTTCATTGGCTATCTTGCCAACTCCCTGCTTTTTCTCCTGCTGGGCATAGAACTTGGTGCATCCCACCTCTTTGCACAATCCTTCTCTGGAATCTTGTGGGCATTGCTGGGGGTTATAGCAGGACGGGTGCTGATGATCTATACGCTCATACCATTACAGGACGCCTTAGCTCGCTGGTTGGAACGCCGCAAGACTAAGCAGCCTCGTTTCTTACCTTTACCGCATCCCATCCCCGCCTCCTGGCGCCCCCTGCTCGCCCTTTCCGGCCTGCGTGGCGCGCTCTCCATTGCATTGGTGCTCAGCCTGCCGGATACCATTGCCCAGCGCAACCTCTTACAAGACATCGTCTACGGTGTGGTGCTGGTAACGCTGCTCGGACAAGGCCTGGCGCTCCGTATACTCCTCCCCCACTGGCCAAAAGAGCAGGAAGAAACGCCCTCAGAAAGCCAGGCTTCGTAGAATAGCTACGGGTATATTCTCTCGTTTTTAGCTAACATCTCGATAAACTTCTTTATTCGAGCAGAGCGGGTTTCGGCCTTCTTAGCAGTTTGGATTCTAAACAGAATTGCGTATCGGTTTACGCTATTCAACGTACTGAAGAATTCCTTAGCCTTCTGGTTTTTGTCCAGTTCACTTTGAAAATCATCGGGTATTGTTATCTTGCTCTGCGATTTGTAGGCCATGTCCCATCGACCATCGGCCTTAGCTAACTCCACCTGTCGTAGCCCCGCAGGCTGCATCCTGCCTTCCTTAATGAGCGCTATTGCTTTGTCGCAATTCACTTTTGACCACACGCTCTTCAGGCGGCGCGGCGTGAATTTTTGTAACCAGTATTTGTCATCAAAAGAGGCTTTTTGACCATCGATCCAACCATAACATATGGCACTATCCAGAGCTTCTGCATAAGAAACAGAAGGTATACCCGTTTCTTTTTTGGCTATCTTGAGCCAGATACCCTCTTCAGTATAGTGCTCTTCGAGCCATCTTTCCCAGTCTTGCTGGGTTTCAAACGACATGATTGGTAGACTATCTGCATTCTTCATGAAAGCATTATACACAGTTCAGAAAATCTTCTGCTACCTTTTGAATCAAATCGGGCGAAGGACTTTGCATGCCCCACAGGAACGATTATGCAAGCTCGATCACAGAAAATCCAGATGAAAAGCCTTGCTTTTGGAATAGCAATATGTTATACTAAAAATAACAAATCGCTATATTCCACACAAAAAATGAGATTCTGCCAGGAGTGAGGAACAGGACAAAGGAGAACAGTTATCATGACAAATCGTCAAACTATGAACGATCCAAACAGTAAACCATCACAATACCGTCTTCCACTTTTTGTGGGAGCAGCAGGAGTGATCATGCTCGTGCTAGGATTTACCATTCCTGGTTGGGGATGGCTCGCTTGGTTAGGATTCATCCTCATCTTTGCCGTAGCATTCACTGTTAGGTTGTGGTTCGTTGGTGACTGGATACCTACATTGTTTGCAGAGAAAGAGCATGGCAACAAAGACGACTTACCTCCTCCACCTACAGTAGGAGGACGATTATAGGGGACTGTGCTTTCACCACCAGTCAGACAAGTGAAGGAAATCTGTATTGCATCCCAAACATGCTTCGTGTAAAATACCCAAAAGAACTATAACGTAGAGTAAGAAAGAAGCAGGAAAAAATTGGATATTGCAGACGTCACCATAGAATTCTTCTCAGATTCAGAGCAACACCTTAAAATTCTCGAAAACCGGCTGAAGCACATCCATGATGTAGATGTCTACCTGATCGAACCGAAAGATTCGACTGCGCCGGCACTTGTCGCCATAGGCCTATCCAAAGGCGGAGAAAGAGCAGCAAAAGCAGCGCACAATATAGCCCATGTTCTATACGACTTCATACACGATGAAACAGACCCTCAAATTCAGAAAAAAATCTTGCTGTTCACCATAGAAGGTGGGCGCGTTGATCTGGAACCACTTACTGCTGATGAGATTGAAGGAATCATAGTCACAGCCAAAAAAGAGGAAGAGTCCAATTAAGGGCTCCCTCTACCTTCTGGCCACGTCCATGGCCAGTCCCACAAGTCCAGCAGATCGTAACGCTTTTCGTAACGCTTTCGAGACGGGCATATGGTAATATAATATCCAGTAAGCCAGAGTTAGTAGACCAGGTCGTCGTATTCTTCTTGACGTTTCGACATCTGGCCGCTGGGCTTGAGCAGGAGCATACCTATGACCTTTCCGTCTCCACCACGAGAGGCACGTGGGAGCGCTGACAGACGAAGTAAAGTAGACACCCGCTTGCACGGCCCCTGGCTCGTCATTGCGCGGCTGGTCTGGCTGGCCATCACTGCAGTTTACTTACTGCTTTTCGTGGTCAACTTCCCACTGTACCTGCGTACCTTGCAGACCGTCTGTCGAAGCGCTGCGTGCCCTGATTGGCAGCCAGTTCCCGCAACGGTGCCTGCGCTCCAGCATATCGGTCTCTCCCTCGCCAGCTACACAGCCCTGAGTGTCACCTTGACGATCATCTCAACCCTGCTGTGGGTAGGAATCGGCCTCTTCATGTTCTGGCGCAAGTCCGATGAGTGGATCATCCTGCTCTTTTCTCTGCAGGCGGTAACACAAGGGATCAACGGCCCAACTGGCGTCTTGCAGCCATTGCAGCAGATCCCCTCGATCTGGCAAGGGCCAGCCCAAGTCGTGTTCGGCCTCAACCTCATCCTGCTCTGGCTGGTCTTCGCCCTGTTTCCCAACGGGCACTTTGTCCCCCGCTGGATGCGCTGGGTTGTCCTCGTCTTTCTTGCGCTCGGAGGAATCAGTTTCCTCATTCCCGCTATGCAAAATCATGGTCCGCTCAATGGCGGGTTCTTCTTCCTCACCGCCATCATCCTGCTGGCCGGACAGATCTACCGCTACCGGCGTGTATCCACGCCTGTGGAGCGCCAGCAGACCAAGTTGGTGGTTTTCAGCTTTGTGGTAGTGATCCTGGTGCAGATCGGTTTTGTCATTCCCTATTTCATCTTCCCCTCACTCAGCCAACCTGGTTCCCTCTATCCCATTCTCAATGATACGGTAGAGGTGCTCGTCCTGTTGATCGCCCCGCCCTCGATAGCCATCTCCCTACTGCGCTACCGGCTGTGGGAGATTGACCTCCTGATCAATCGCACCCTGGTCTACGGCGTGCTGACGGTCTCATTGGCGCTGGTCTACGCTGGCCTGATCATCGGCCTACAGTCGCTCGTGCATCTATTGACAGGAACCATCTCTGAGCAGCCCCTAGTCATCGTGGCCTCCACTCTGGCTATTGCGGCCTTATTCCAACCGTTACGACATCGCCTCCAGGCCATCATCGACCGCCGCTTCTATCGCCGTAAGTACGATGCAGCTCGCACGGTAGCCGAATTCAGTGCAACGCTCCGCAATGAAGTAGACTTGAATCAATTACGCGAGCACCTGCTGGCAGTCGTGCAGGAGACGATGCAACCGGCGCATGTCTCGCTCTGGCTGCGCAAGACCGACCAGGAAGGGAAATCTCGCACGACAGTGGAGTGAACCACTCTCCTTATTTCCTATCCTGATTCTCTCCCCGTGTCGGACATGATATGATAGACATCATGACGATATAAAATTATCTATTTAGGAGCTTGTATGCTTTTACCACCCCAGGAAACCGAACGCTTCTATCGCATTTGGTTTCCGTTATTGCACTACGTCAATACGCAACTGCAGCTCGTCCCCGCCTTTCCAGTTGCTCCTGGAAAGGAAGAGGTCTCCACCGCAGACATCATACAGGTGCGCGATGCCCTCTGGGCCGATGATGCCCTGCGCGAACAGTTTATTGCCGAGAATCCAGCGCAGTTGTCTGCTGCCGACCTGGCACTGGTCGCCAGTTGGCAATACCGTCTCGCCGGACCCTTTTACATCTTTCGCTCCCTGCAACACTATACCATCTTTCTCTCAACGACCTCTCCGGCTCATGCCTATGGCGTGCTGGGGTTGGTGAGCACGTTCGAAGAGACGGTTCCCATCCCGCTTCCGGTCTATACGCAAGCCGTCTTACTGCCCTTCGAGCATCACATCACTTATGATGGCCTCCTCACCTCCTACAACGTGGTATTTGGTCCAGGATACCGCAAGGATATGCAAGAGATCTACCGTAATATTCAGGAGCGCGAAGGCATCATTACCAGTTTATTGCCTGAAGACCAGGCGGCCCGCGAGGCCAATCAGCGCACCGACCTCCTCGCACGCAATCGCAAAGTGTTCACCGCCTTTCGTCGCGAGTTACGCAAAGCGGGACTGAGCCCGCAGACAGTGGAAACGCATGTCGCCGCCATAGCTGACTTCGCATACACCATCCTTTTAGACGCTGATCCCCCACGAGGAGTGCTCAATCTCACCTTTGCTGATATCCAGTCCTACTTAAGCGAAACGTCTGGCAAGCAGCCTCTGACGAGCTTCAAACGCTTCGTGCGCTTTCTTCTCAGCACAGGACGCATCAACTACGAGACGGGAGAGAACCTGTATGAGCTCCTCAAAGAGGTGAGCAAAGGGGACTGAACCCCAGCACCACAAGTTCGTAACGCTTGCCGTAACGATTTTGGGACGGAGAAAGGACAAGGTCTATGTCTGGTAACGTATTTCAAGAATTGAAGGTGCGCGCCCAATTAGACCCCATTGTGCGTCGTAAGCTGATTGCATACCCGCTACAGTTTTTAGCCAACTTTGACCTGAGCTTTGATGAAAAGCGGCAGATCGTTTTACCCCGCTTTAGCTGGATACTTGAAGAGAGGCTTGCTGCTATGCCGTTTCCTTCGACAGAAGACGCATACGCGCTGTTACAACAACTAGGCATACAAGTGATACTCAACCTCACGGCATATGTTGACGACGCGCCTCTCATTTCCGCTTTCACCGTCTACCACATACCCATTGCCAACCAGAAACCGCCAACACTTCACCAGATACATCAAGCCGTCTCAATTATTCAAGCCTCTTTGAAAAGCAGTCAGCCTGTTGTAGTTCACTGTGAAGCGGGACTGGGGCGCACCGGGACTATCATAGCGGCTTATCTCACCACACGCGGACTTCCCGCGCAAGAGGCTATCGACCATATCAGGAAGCTACGCCCCGGCTCCGTTGAAACAGAAGAGCAGGAAGCAGTCATAGACGAATACGCACGCACCCACCTAACACCTCTCTAAGTAATTTACTCAAAGCAGGCTAAATACGCCTCCCCACGCCGCACAATCATGTAGATTAACACATTCCTCCGGCCCTCCGTAAGGGCCGATTATGCACATTGACGAAATACTCCGGCCATCGGTAGGTGCCGATTTATCGCGCACACCGCCGATTTATCGGCCCTAATAGGCATCAACCTCAGCCAAGCAAGCAAAAAGCTTCGTGGAACGGATAGAATGAAATTCTTATATGCTAGTTCTATCCATTCGCAAGGCCTTGGAACGCTCAACGGGCTTTGTGCAACGCTCGACGGCCCAGCTAGATGGACCGATCTTTGCGCAAAGCACCGTCTTGACATGGATGCATCATCCGCAAGCAGGCTATGCGCATCTGCGCATCACGGCCGCCAGCTTAGGCGTGGAAGTCGGCAAGCAAGCCATCGAGCAGCGCTTCAGTGCGTCCTCGGCGCGTCTGCTGCAGGCGTTGTTCGAGGAGGCGGTGGCGGCGGTGATCAGCAGTGAAGGCAATCTGCCGCAGGTGCTGAGCCGGTTTAACGGGGTCTACCTGCAAGATGGCACCATCATCAGCTTGCCCCAGACGCTGGCCCAGCAGTGGCCTGCTGGGGCAGGGACGGGCAAAGGCGCGGCCTTGCGGGTGCAAGCGCGGCTGGAGGTAGGCCATGGGCAGCTGGCCGGGGTATGGCTGCAAGCGGGCCAAGCGGCTGAGCGTTCTGGTCCTGCCATCCACACCCCCTTGCCCGCAGGCAGCCTCTTCAATGCCGACATGGGCTACTTCACCCTCCCGCAGATGCGTCAGCGCGGCCAGCAGGGCCAGTATTGGCTCACGCAGGCCAAAGCCACGCTCTGCCTCAGCGATGCGCAGGGGCGCAGCTGCGACCTGCTCACGTTCTTGCAGCAGCAAGAGCGCGACGAGGTCGATGTGTGGGTGCAGGTGGGCAAACGCGACCGCTTAGCGGCGCGCCTGATCGCCGTGCGCGTCAGTGCCCAGACCGCCCAGGGCCGCAGGCAGCGAGCCAACCAGCGCATTACCCTCCCACCCAAAGGGTCGCAGGCGCATGTCCCCGGCAAGCGCAAGTCCAAAGAGCAGCGGCAGGGCAAGCGCAAGGACAAGCCGGTGAGTGCGGCGCGCTTGCGGCTGGCCGACTGGACGATTCTGCTCACCAACGTCCCCAAAGAGCGGCTCTCGGTGGCCGAAGCCCTGGTGCTGGCACGCTGTCGCTGGCAAATTGAACTGCTGTGGAAGCTGTGGAAACAACTGGGCAAGCTCGATACGTGGGGCAGCTACAAACCGGAGCGCATCTTGACGGAGATCTATGCCAAACTGCTTGGCCTGCTCATCACCCACTGGCTCACCCTTCTCGGCTGTTGGCAAGCTCCCAACCGGAGTCTGCACCAAGCCAAACAGGCGGTCGAGTGGATGCTCCCTGCCTGGCATTGGGCTTTGCAGGTCTGCTGCCCCTGGAGCGCGTCGTCGCCCACAGCGTGCAAACGCTGCGTGGCTCTCGCATCGACACGCGCCGGGGCAAACCCAATACCTGTCAACTGCTCGCCCAGCCTGAACTCAACAGTTCTTAGGTTGATGTCTATTACCGCCGATTTATCGGCCCTTAATAGGCATCAACCTCAGCCTGGAAGCTAGACAGGAGGCCGGATGATCCGTAGGGGCGAGGGCGATTGGGTGGAGGACGGGAGGGCCTTTATGGTCGCCCGGTGCTGGGGGTGTGAGCGCGTCCCCCACGGATGAGCCAAGGGAACAGGACGCGGGCGACCATAAAGGCCCTCCCCGCCGCTCCCCACCTCCCTCGCCCCCACGGATGTTGATGAGCTTTCTGTTAAGTTGATGCCTATTGGGCGCCCGCTATAGACGATAGGGGCCAGACGATCCGCGTATAGTAGGGGCTGGGCTTGCCCCAGCCCTGTGGACTTCCAAAGCGGTTTGTGTCACTTGTGTCACTTGTATCGGTTGTATCTCTTGTGTCGGTTGTGTCGCTGCGTGCGCTCGTGCATAAAAAGGGGGATTTTCGGGAACATTCACAAACCCTGCTGATGTGGCACCCCGTAATCAGCAATGAAGTTGGGGGTGTGAGCGCGTCCCCCACGGATGAGCCAAGGGAACAGGACGCGGGCGACCATAAAGGCCCTCCCCGCCGCTCCCCACCTCCCTCGCCCCTACGGATGTTGATGAGCTTTCTGTTAGGTTGATGCCTATTACCGCCGATTTATCGGCCCTCTCGGTAGATGTGATGGTGTCCGCATTTAAAAGTTACTCTACATTATCGCGCCCACAGCCGATGTATCGGCCCTTGCTAGCTGTTCCGCTATCCCGGTTAAAAAGCATAATCAGCCTGGTGAAAAAGCCTCACTCGCTTCTACGAACGAGTTCACCAACACGAGATGCTTTTCATCTCCTTCACGAAAATTTGTAATGCCCTCTTCGTAACGCTTACCGTAACGATTTTGGGACGGTGATGTGGTAATATTCCTGGAGAATGAGGATACAGGACAGCCGTGTCCATCTCTTCCCATTCATCTGCTGCTGCCGCAGATCCATACCAGCAGGGGAGCCGATCTCCTGGTAAGGGAAAGATGCATGAACCGATCGGATACGGAAGGAAAGAGCGCAAGCGGGGTGGTTGTCTCCAGCACCGCGAAGACGCGCTTATCTGGCTCACGGCTCATCATTGCCCGCACTGTGTGGTTGGCGCTGGTGGTCCCGAGCCTGGGATTCTTTGTTGCCAGTCTCCCGGTGTACTTTGCGCAAATCCAAAGGGCGTGTGTTGATCCTGTGACGTGTAACATCACAGGGACACTGACGGCAAAGGGTCTCCAGGAGCTTCTTGCCATGGGCCTCTCTGCAAGTAGCTATGCCGCTTTGCTTACTATCTTCTTCACGCTCATCGTCGCGATCTGGAGTGGAATTGGCTTCCTCATCTTCTGGCGCAGATCTGATGAGTGGTTTGCGCTCTTTTCAGCCTTGTTTCTCGTGATCTTCAATACGACCTACCCAGGATTTCCTATCTCCGCGCTGGCACTCGCCTATCCGGGCCTCAATGTGCCTATCACGCTCATGGGCGCGCTTGGGATAGCCTCAGTCATTTCATTTCTGGTGCTCTTCCCTAATGGACGGCTTGTCCCGCGCTGGATGGGACTATTCCTGCTGCTCGGCATTATCGGGGCTGTCTTGCCGATGGTCTTGCCCCTCGCTTCATCTCTCAATTCGAATAATGTGCCAGGATGGCTCAGCGGGCTGTTGAACGTCCTTGTCTTTGGAGCCATCATCTTTTCGCAAATCTACCGCTATAGGCGCGTCTCTACGCGTGTCGAACGCCAGCAAACCAAGTGGGTGGTCTTTGGCATTATCATAGTGGTCATAGGAATTAGTGTGCTTCCTGCCCTGTTCAATTTCTTTTCCCCAACGTACTTCAGTCAGCCCAATACCCCGTCTTCTGTGATACTCGGCCTGATCAACTATCCTCTCGTGTTGCTCTCGCTTCCTGTCACGGTTGGTATTGCCATTCTGCGCTCTCGTTTGTACGATATCGATGTCCTGATCAATCGTACACTGGTCTATGGCACCCTGACGGTGATGCTGGCGCTGGTCTACTTCGGCCTGGTAATCGGCGGGCAGCACCTGCTCGTCAGCCTGCTCGGGCAGAGCAACGCCGTGGTGCTCGTCGTCTCAACACTGATCGTAGCCGCCCTGTTCCAGCCCTTGCGCCAGCGCATTCAGCGTACCGTTGACCGCCGCTTCTATCGCAGCAAGTATGACGCTGCCAAAATCGTAGCAGCTTTCAGTGCAACGCTGCGCCAGGAAGTGGACCTGGATCAATTACGTGAGCACCTGCTGGCAGTCGTGCAGGAGACCATGCAGCCAGCGCATATCTCACTGTGGCTGCGCAAGACCGACCAGGAAGGGAAATCTCGCACGAAAGTGGAGTGAACCACTCTCCTCATGGTTTGGTCGAGTCCGTTGACTGAGTTCGCCACATCAGCAAGAAGGAGTACATCGTCCCTTCCCGCTGAGCTCTACTAAAGAGTTTTTCAACAGGCTGGTTTTTAGACGAGCTGTTGGGAAAGTGGCCAATCTACCGCATTATAAGCTTGACAGTCGTCCGCTTGTATGAAAAATCGTATGACACGTCTCACATAGGGTGATTAAATCCTTGAAGTATTCCTCACCACGACGTTCATATGTCCGATGATGGACATTGAGGCGAACGCCGTAAGCGTTGCAGATTTGGCAACGAAAGCCTGAACTTTTTAGGTGCTGCTGTCTCCTTGCTTGCCATTCCGGTGTTTGTAGATATTCAGCGTAAGGCATAGTTTTGAGTTCATACAGTCGTGCTTTGAGTGCTGCTTGTCGTTCTTCATGCTGTTGCCAGTAGTCGCGGGATTGTTTGGCTTTACACTCTTCACAGGTTTTGGGGAGGTGGTATTCCCACTTGTCTGGATCATCCATCTCTTTGAGCCATTGATGGAATGCTGTTCTGTGAACTTTAAGATGAAACGCCTCTGCTATGCATGCCGATGGCACTCTTTCAACACGCCAGTAAAGATAGTTAATCACTGCATTTGCAAGTTCGGTATTCTCACCAATCTGGTGTGTAAGGTCACACACCGTAGTATGGAGGTATTCCTGGGCTTGTGTGAGTGCTGCTTCGGCTGCGACAAGATTGGCAAGTGCAGTGTGAACCCCAGTAAGCACAGGATGTGAAGAGATTGGTTGTTCTTCTCCTTCCATCAGGTCTCCCCCTTAGTACTCCGCATTAGCTATAAATGAAAATGGGTAGTGTTGGGCATATTTTAACATGTCTCCGCAAGTATATTCACTGTATGATGGATGTGGTTCAAGCGACAGTTCGCGGAATAGAGTATTTCTGACATAGATAAATTAGAGATTTAGTCTTGCCTGGTCGCCTTCCTCTTGAAGAGCGTGTAGCTCTTCTGGAGTGGGGATTTGTACCTGTGAGCCGTGGCGGACATAGATATCTCCTTCAGTAATACGCCTTTTGTCACTCTGGGAACCAAGCGATTTTGCTACTTTGTACGGGATGTCTTTGGCATCGCGAAATACTTCCAATTTCCCGACTGGGCCTCTTCGGTAATCTACAACCTGATACCGTACCTTCACTATTGGTTTCGTATATTCTTGCAGCAGTTGTTCAAAATGATTTTGTGTCAGCTTTGGATTTGGAGAGCCACAATAATCATGGGTGTCGTCATCGAAACCAATAATCATCCAACGCCGTCCGCTAGCTTTCGTCGTTGCTAGACTCAGAATATCTTTGATACATTCAGCTTTCTGGCTGGCTGTATCTGTATACAAATCACTCTTAAATTCAACAGAGGTTGTCTCCCAATCTGCGACGAGATCATCAATGAGTTTGGATTCTAAAGTGAGTCCTCGTCGTGTCTCCCATACTAGACCAGGATATGATGCTCGAAGGGATACTTCTTGTGCTGCTGGCTTCTGCATTGTGTAGACCAATCCCCATTCCATCAAGTCAATTGCGACTGATCGGATGAGATGCGTGTTCTGACCCCATCCCAACGCTGTAACGAGCGTTTGATAATCTATCCATTCCAACCAAACATGGTCAGAAGCAGCGCGCGGACTCAAACGATTGACAATACGAAGCAACTGGGCGTATTCAGGGTCGAGTTGTTCCTGGCAGATTTCCCACCAGAGTAGTAGTGGGTTTTTGGCGTGATCTCGACCTGCCTTGGTTACCTTCCCAGACATTTGGAGGCCAGTCATCTGAAGTGTACGACTAGCATCTTCCATTGCTTTGCAATACGTAGTAGCTTGAAATGTATCTTGGGCTGCAACTTCTTTCCCAAACAAAAGGGTAGCGAGTTGCCAATAGTGCGCTCCCAGTTCATTAGATATCGTTTCAAGACGATTGGCCTCAATGCTCTTGTTTAGGACGATGACACTCCATTCAACAAAATCCACGTGAAGCTCCTCTTCGTGCCAGGGTGTAACATGTTATGCCCTGAGTACAGCTATACCCTCTACCCGACTCCCGACCACTATAGCGAAGTGAGTAGCCAAATTAACAGCAAATGTAGCTATCATAGGCAGAACTCCTTCCACTGTTATAGCGAGAAAGCACAACACAATTGTTGCAACAATCATAGCAATCGTCTTGACAAGAGACGAGCCACTAGAGTGGTCGGTAGCACCAGCCCCCTTCATGGGTGTCGGGAATCGAGTAGAAGGTACACCTGTTCTTATAAAGAACGTCTAATCTAGGAATTGGTAACAGTACCTTTATAGGAACAGGTATCTCTTTAATAAAGAAGATCAACAGAGTTGCAGAATACACCATGCTTGTCGTACATCGGTATAAAGCCGACGCGTGGGTTTAAGGCTAGGGACACACAGGGTTTAATTTCCGACGTTACTGTTGTGCTAATTCCCCTACCTTTTGTTCGGCAGGAGCAATGACTTTCTCTTTAAGAGATTGGAGCAAACTCAACTCATCCGTATAGCGATAGATGGGAAGAACCCAGGGGAACCTCGTGAAATGTTCAAACATGCCATATTCGTGCTGTGAATCCAGTATCAATGGTAGGACTGGTACTGATGGCAGATTTGGAACAATGGTCTTTAATTCTTGGGGAATGCTTTTCGCATCAGTAATATCGGCAATCACAAACCGTGCCAGATGAGCTAGGGTAGAAACCGTTTCCGTTATATCACGGCTGGCTGGTTTCTCAAAATCAAAGAGCACGGGTGAATAGTTCCTCTCGCGAAGCTCGTCTCGCAGAGCATCCAGAACAGCTTTCCGCTCAGGCGTGAAGCGACCTAAGATCAAGACAACTTTGGAGGTAATGGTGTCAATAACCTCTCGAATTTTTTGGTTGTTTAGCAGCAAGTAGATGAATTGGGCTACCTCAAGATTATCGACGGTGATCGTTGGTTCATGAGCAGATGTTATGACGAGGCTGCCCTGTGTGGCTCCTTCTAGTTCTACACCCCAGACAGAGATACCGAAGATGGAACACCCTGTTAATGTAGCTTTTCTCATATTTGTTTCGATTAATATTGCTCTGCTAAGGTCTGCTCCTGTGAGGTCAGCACTGCTGAGGTCGGCTTTGCTGAGATTACATTCGCTGAAGTTGACTCCACCGAGGCTGCAATTGCTCAAATCAGCTTTACTGAGGTTGGCTCCATTGATAATGACCCTATCAATATGAATGGCATCAGTGAGGTTGGCTCCGCTCAGATTGGAGAAAGAGAAGCAGGTTCCGTCCAGATTGGCTCCGTCGAAGTTAGCTCGTAAAAGAATGGTTTCGAGGACGGTGGCTCTTTGGAGGTTGGCTCCACTAAGGTCGGTAAAGGCAAGCATTGTTCTAGAAAGATTCGTGTTACTAAGATTCGTGTCACTAAGATTGACATTACTCAATTCAGTGAGGTTGCAGTCGCTAAGGTCAGGCTGTATTTCTGGATGCTCTTTCCTCCACTCATTCCAAATATCTCTTCCTTGCTTGAGAATATCGAGATGTTGCTGGTTTGCCATACAACTTTCCTCCGCTAAGGGCCTTTCTTGATTGCGTTGAATAGTGTTGATAAAAATTATATTCCATACTCAAAATAAACGTAGGACACAGGGGAACGCACAATATTTGCTTTGGACTCTCGAGAACTCAAACCCCAACTAGTGCTCTGTCCAGGAGCATTTGATGGGTAGGAAGGAACCTGACCCCCGCTGGCACTTACCCGTCTCACCAACGCTGCTGCGCAGCTACCCTACGGGTCAGGTGAGACGAAAGGAAAAGGGGGTCACTACATTTCGTTGACCCGACTCATCAAATGGTGATAGACAGACCACTAGACGATCTTACCGCTAAACATTCAGGATGTTGTGTCCAGCTTTTTGGATCCAGTATACTATATCTAAGGCAAGGTTCAATTGTGAAGAATAGTCCTTGACAGTTTGAACAGTCACACAATGTCATGCTGAGCGCAGCGAAGCATCTCGCTGCGCTCAGCATGACAGGGCTGGACCTTTCTGTTGATGCGGAACTGTCACGTGCATTTGAACCATGCCTAAGTTTACAACCCTGAGCAATCCGAACCGTATACATAGCAACGAGTGCCATGTCGTGGCGGATTTTGCACTCGCTAACAACATAATATTGCTCGGTGAAAAATAGAATATTGTTCGAGATCCTTCTCTGACCTGTGTAAGTATCTGCAACTTCTAGAACTTCCAGGTAGTGTTCTGACGAATAGATATAGTGATCTCCTTTTTGTTTGCAAAGCCAACAAAGGGGAGTACTATGTCCAAAACTCCATTACAGCCTCAAGATGCTGTTGCATTAGTCCTACCATTCTGTAGGGTTCTGCTATGTGCGATTATCGTTTGGCCTTTCATCGCAATTATAGCAATGCTTCTTGCTATATGGTTCACGAAGAGTGCTTTAACCGTGTCTCTTCTTCCGTTTTTTTTATCGCCACTTTATGTATTCCGTCGTTTGTTTAACGAATTGTTGCTTTCTTTGCTTCCAATAGATGAAAAGCGTTTTCTGCTGGCAGAAACGAAGATACAGGCGCTTTCCATGTTGGGGCTATTCAGCAAAAGAGACAAAAGCAAGGACTAGCCTTTATGACTTTGCCGGCGAAAGACACTGGCAATGTAAAAGGTGATGTGGCAGGGTGTGGCGAGCCAGTTCATCGTAGTATAGAAGAGACGATGACTCGTCCTCGCCCTGCCACATTGCACTCTTTCTTTCATTCGCCAGTAAAGTCTTTATTGGATGACATACCAAATTCTGTGTAAGGGTACATATCAGAAAAGCCCAGAAGCCAGGTCCGGACTGGGTTTAGCACCTTCTCGTTGTACATCGGTACACAACACTCGACATGGTACCTTCTTCTTAGTAGGAGGTCGAGAAAAGCAGAAAAGTAGATAGGATACTCAAGAGTAGCTGATGAGAGCGGTGCAGATAGAACGCACCGCTCTCATCAGCTACTAGGATGGCGATGTATCTGGCCCAGGAACGCCAACTGCCAGTGAATATGGCTCTCCACCGTCAGGAAGGAATTCTTTCAGCCCAGCCAACACACTTCCGTTGTAAAAAACCTTAAAGTGATTAGCCGCATTAAGCACACCACCGACGAAACAAGTAACATCTCCCTCTGTAAAGACCCGACCGTAGCTACCAGAATTATTCCCTTCGTCTTCAATCCACTGTGTGCTGCTAAAGTCTTTAAGACTAGTATCACATTTACTCGGCTTCCAGAGAAGGTCATTCTCGTTTCCAATAGTTAGGACAGGGATACCCTGTAGTTTAGCGTCCTCTGCCACCTTTTCGTTGGAAGGGAGAGGGGTAGGAAGGTTTACGCCAGGAATGGCTAGCACACTGGCGCGTCCTCCTTGAGGATATTTGACACCATCGTCAGAGGGAGTCGTTTTGGTAGTAGAGTCGAAGATGTCTGCCAAATTTAACAAAGCCGAATTTAGACTACTGTTAAAATCCTTGCACTGTGTCTCGAAAAATGTTGTAGCATCACCGAGGTAGGCAGGGTCACTTGAGACACCACCTAGAGGCGAGTCCAGCGTGATTACGCCTTTAAGGTGCCCGTTTGCAGGCAAAGATGTAACAACCCCAGAAGTTTCTAATAACGCAGCTAAGTATCCAAACGCTATAACTCCACCTAGACTATGACCAACAAGGTAAATGTTGGTATCTGTACCTGGGTTCTGACTGAGAACGCTTTGGATTTGTATACTAAGCAGTTTGATGTCAGTGATAAGAGGGTTCTCAAGGGTGGCCCTGCACGAGTACTGTCTGGGGTCGCCGTTGACCATAAAGCCTGCATAGCTATACGTAAGGAATTGGACGTTTCCAACTTTCTTACTAATGGCAGTTTCAACTGCATCGAAGCGTGGGGTTTTAGTAGCTGTTAAATTGTTATTGTCGAGATACGTGTTTATTCCTTGAAGGAGAATTACTAACGTTTTACTGCTAGGAGATGTGACTGTCCCCGTTATTGTTCCCAATTCGTCACCATCTCCCCCATCGCTCCCCCCAACACATGCGGTGAGTGTACCATCTCCTGCAGCGATAAAGCTGAAGGATTGAGAACCAGTATCAACAGGTATAGGTGGTATAGACGGGACGTTTGTTCCTTGGAGGAGCAAGGGTTCGTTCTCACTAGCCTCACCAGGGTCAGGAGGGGTGCTTGCCAGCGATGCAGTACCACTCACGGTATCACCGTTGTGGAATGAAACAACAGTATCAGCACCAATATTACAATTTGCATCAGTCGTAATGCTAAATGAGGTACCGCCAGAGGCAAGTTTTGCCACGTGGGACTTTGTAGGTAAGGGGCGACGGTGTGGTTCACTATTGTTAGATTTCGCAAAGGTTGCAATAGGTACTATCACCCCGATGGCTAAAATACAGGTTACGAGGATAACGAAGTGCCGCTTGAACGGAATACGTGACATGAGGTTCTTTCCTTTCTCTTCCACAAAAACTCTTCCAAAAAAATTACCTGAAGGTCTGCCAATGGTAAGAAAACTGCGATTACTA
>WNFA01000309.1_pt1 | contig 57674 bp, 44 predicted proteins | sample 5400481 | NCBI WGS metagenome assembly WNFA01 (sample SAMN13153340, study PRJNA577476) | soil metagenome | isolation source: 120 cm saprolite under Douglas fir tree site 2 hole 1 replicate 2 | place: USA:California | collected 2015-04-18 | reverse complement strand
TTGACGCTCTCTATTCAGTTTGTCGCGGCAATCATCATTGGAGGCGTCGCCAGCGTCTGGGGATCAATCCTGGGAGCAGCATTTGTGTTCGGGTTGCCGCTGGTCATTGATAATTTCTCACTGCTGCCTGTGGCAAGCGGTCCGGGCATCATCACTGGTGGCGACCTGAACGCGATTCTTTATGGCCTGCTGATTATTGTCTTCCTGCTCTTTGAGCCGGGAGGCCTGGTTGGACTTGCGCGCCGGGGCCAGGCGTTGACCCGCAAGTTCAGTTCATCTAAAGGTGAAGGAGGTGACCCAGCCGAGATAACCGATCTGCCGTCGAGCACGGGGTCCCAGCCTGACAGCGGGAACTCGACGCTCGCAAAAGGCGAAAGCGCATAGTCTTTTGCTCGCGGCGGGAGAGGTAAAACAGAGCAGGATTCAGGAGACGCAGCGCATTTTACATGCTCAGTCGTCGTTATTTAAGTCTTCGATGAAGAGGTGCAACACATGCTTACCAAGAAAAAGCTCTTTGCGTGCTTAGGTATCATGATCGTCGGCGTGCTGGCGCTCTCTGGATGCGCCAGCAGCAGCTCAAGCGGTTCCAGTGGGAGTGGACTCAAAACTGGCCCTGGCGTCGATGTAGCGCATAAGACCATCACCCTGGGAATACTCTCGCCTTACTCCGGCCCGGTGGCAGCCCCAATTGGGGATCCGCTGGCGCTAGGCGTTGAGGTGTTCTTTGACCACGTCAATGATAATGGCGGGATCAACGGCTACAAGGTAAAATTCGTGAGGGAAGATACACAGTACGATCCACAAATCGAGGTGCAGAAATACCAACAGATTCATAACCAGGTGCTGATGATCGCCGATAGCCTGGGCACGCCGACGACGTTCGCGATCAAACCCCTGGCTGACGCTGATCACATGCTGGTGTATGCGGCCTCGCTCTCCTCAGCCCTGGCGCGGGAGAAGTACCTCATCCTTGCGGGCACACCCTACCGCCTGCAGGTCGAGAATGCCTTCGATTACGTCGTCAACAAGCTCGGCATCAAGAATCCCGCGACGGGCATTATCTACCAGAATGATGAGTACGGCCAGGATGGACTGACCGGTTACAAAGAGGCCGTGGCTGCTTATCAGTTGCATGACGTGGGACAGGCGACGTACGCCGCCACCGACACGAGCTTCACCGCCCAGGTCTCGCAGATGAAGGCGGCTGGAGCGAAGTACGTGTTCCTCACCACCATTCCGACTGCCACGGCGGGCATCATCGGCACGGCTGCCGCGCTAGGCTACTTCCCGCAGTTTATTCTCCAGAGTCCCGGGTGGGCAAATGTCCTACTTAGCGTCAAGGCCCTTGCGCCACTGTTCACCAAACTCTGGGTGATGGGCCAGGGAGCGACCTGGGGTGATACCAGCGTGCCCGGTATGGCGCGGCTGCTCCAGGATGTCGCCAAGTATGCGCCTACCCAGCAGCCTGATTCGTACTTCGAGGCCGGCTATGCCACGTCATATATCACCTACGCCATCCTGAAGCAGGCGATGGCGAATAACGATATCACGCGCGATGGCCTGTACAAGGCCTTCATTTCGTTGAAAAGCGTTGACCTGGGGGGGATAATTCCCGCGGTCACGTATGGGACATCACCGAACCAGCGCGTTCCAACGCGCGATTCAATCGTGTTCCAGATTGACCCGACGAAACCAAACGATGTCAATGCGCTGACCCCTGACTTCACCGGTACGGCTGCGCTGGCATCGCAATTCTGAGGCTGGCAGCAGCAATGCAGCCCAGGCGCTTGAGCTTCATACTTCAGGCGCCTGGGCTATCTTAAACAGCCGCGATGCTCTAAAGGGCCAGGCAGTACGTCGTCTGTTGGCGAGTAGCTTGCACCGGCAACACGCTCGCCACGAGAAGAAGCTTATTCTTGCTTGTCTTCTTGAGGTTGAGTAGAATGTGGAGTCACATGATCAAAACGTACTGACTCAGCGGCGAATTTCAGAGCAGCCTTGACACCTTCAGGAGTAAGCTGTGGATACTCAGTGAGAATCTGCTCGATACTCATACCTCTGGCAAGTTCTCGAAGGATATGCTCGACGGTAATTTGAGTCCCTCTAACAATTGGATTACCGTTCATGAACTGATCATCAGATATAATCAAGATATCTTCGTCTTCATCGTACATTGCTCATTTTCCTTCCTATCTTGTCAATCTGCTTCAGGATAGCTTTTAGGAAGAATCCTGATTGTGCGCTTCTTATTAAGTGCAATGACGGTAAAGGAGTGAAATAATTGCTCCTGTTTATCACTGATAACATCAACCATTATATCCGCTTTCTCCAAGGAGGTGAGGTCATTAGGAAGTCTCATGAGAATTACTCCATGAGTTCGGTAGTTTAGATAGAATACTAAGTCTCCAAAATCTTTATCATAAGTTATTAGCAACGCTTTCTCACGATTGGCAAACTCTAGAATATCTGAGTCAGTACTTCCGGGTGCTATTTCAGCAATATGTATAACATGATGCCCTTCTGCACGAAGTCTTAATACGATAGGCTTTTCAATGCCTTCGTCAGCTACAATCTTCATGCTGAAGCTCGGTTTCGATCAATAGGATAGACACGCTCAAGACTCACGGACTTGGCAGCAAACTCTAGTGCCGCTCTAATACCCTCCCGAGTCAGGTGTGGATAATCTTCTAGAATCTGCTCAACTGTTTGACCTTCAGCCAACTTATCCAAAATAAGTTCAACAGTGATGCGTGTTCCTTTAATGACTGGTTTCCCTACCATGATTCTTGGATCTGCTTCGATCAAAGGCTCTTCCATTGTATTCTCCTCTCTATAGTATCTGGTTTCATTGTAACATATGCATTCCCTGTCGCGTCAATCTCCCGTCTCCAGTCTGTGCCAGCTTCTTTTCGTAGTAGGAAACGAATAGCTGCCTGTACAAAGGGGTTCTTGCCAAAACTTGATGCCTACTTCTCTATCCCTCTCATACTCAACTGCACTCTTCCCCGCTGCTGATCAACCTTCAGCACGCGCACCTGCACCACCTGGCCGACGGCTACCACGCTTAGCGGGTCTTTCACATAGCGGTCGGCCATTTCCGAGATGTGTACCAGGCCGTCCTGCTTGACGCCGATATCGACGAAGGCGCCGAAGTCTACGACGTTGCGAACAGTGCCCTGTAAGATCATGCCTGTTTGTAGATCTTCCATCTTCAGCACATCGTGGCGCAGGATAGGAGCGGGCAGCGCATCGCGAGGGTCAAGGCCGGGCTTTTCCAGGTTCTCCAGAATGTCGTTGAGCGTTGGCCTCCCAACGCCGATTTTCTTAGCGATATCTGCCCAGGCGGTTTCTTCGCTACCGGCACCCTTGCCGCGCCCAAGGCTGCTTTGCAGCTTGATGAATTGGCGGAAGTGGGCGATACGTTCGGAGGGTTTTGCTGCTTTGACCTTAGCATCACCGCTATCAGGAAGCATCTCGAGCACCGCGCGTGCAGCGGTGTAGCTTTCGGGGTGAATGAAGGTGTTATCCAGAGGCTCAACGCCATTGGTGATTTTGAGGAAGCCGGCGGCCTGCACAAAGGTGGCGGGGCCAAGGCCGGACACCTGCTGCAAGTCTGCACGCGATTTGAAAGGGCCGTGCTCTCTTCGACACCGGCGAAGTTGACACAGGAGGCCACGACGCGCTCGAGCATAGCCGCCAGCTCTTTCTGATCCACGTCGTGCTGGTAGAGACCAACGCCCACGGCTTTGGGATCGATTTTGACCAGTTCTGCCAGGGGGTCCTGCAAGCGGCGGGCAATCGAGATGGTGCCGCGCTGCGTTGCATCGAGCGTGGGAAATTCCTGGCGGCCTGCTTCTGACGCCGAATAGACCGACGCGCCTGCCTCGTTGACGATGACGTAGCCCACGTGCTGGCCTGTTTCCTGCTCGAGTTCGCGGATTAACCCGGCGACCAACTGCTCTGTTTCACGCGAGGCGGTGCCGTTGCCGATGGAGATTACATCGATATGGTACTGCGCCAACAGCTTGCGTAACATTTGCTGCGCCTGCTCGGGCTTGTGCAGGTAGATGGTGTCTGAGTCGATATATTTGCTGGTTTCATCAATGACCGCGAGCTTACAGCCTGTGCGGAAACCAGGATCGATACCGAGCACTTTGCGCCCACGCAGCGGCGGCTGCAAAAGCAGGTTACGCAAGTTGGCGGCGAAGATGTTGATGGCGTGCGCTTCGGCCTGGCGGGTGAGTTCTACGCGCACTTCGCGTTCCATGGCCGGGGCCAGCAGGCGCTTGTAGCCATCTTCCATCGCTTCCGCGAGTTGCCCGGAGAAAGGCGAGGCGGTTTTGATGGAATAGTGCTGCGTGATGCCTGCCTGCGCCTGCTCATAGGGCAAGGAGACGCTAACGCGCAGCACCTCTTCGTGTTCAGCACGATTAAGCGCCAGTACGCGGTGGGGAACGAGTTTTGTGACGCTTTCGTTAAAGTCGTAGTAGAGTTGATAAACGCCGCTGGGATCCTTTTCCACGATTTTTTCGGGGTCTGCAACTCTGGCTGCGATCGTGGAATATTTGAAAAACAAGGTACGCATGCTACCGCGCACGCCGGCATCTTCAGCAATGATCTCTGCGGCGATATCACGCGCTCCTGCGTAGGCTTCCAGGCTCGTTTCCACGCCTTTTCCTGCATCCAGGAAAGGGTGCGCATATTCTTCAAGGATGGCATTTATTTCCCCCCGCCGTTCGGGCTGTTGCAGGATGATTTCAGCCAGCGGGGCGAGACCTTTCTCACGGGCGACGCTGGCACGAGTTTTGCGTTTGGGGCGATAGGGTAAATAGAGGTCTTCCACTTCTTGCAGCGTGGAGGCTGCAAGAATGGAGGCTGCAAGCTCGGGTGTCAGTTTGCCCTGCACGCCGATCAGCCGCCGTACATCGGCCTTGCGTTCGTGTAGCGCTCGCAGTGCTCCCGCACGGTCAGCGATGGTCTGAATTTGCACTTCGTCCAGGCTGCCAGTTACTTCTTTGCGATAGCGGGCGATGAACGGGATGGTATTCCCTTCGTCCAGCAACGCGATGGTACGGGCGATCTGCCCGCTGTTTAGTTGTAACTCGGTGCTAAGTATGTGGGCTAATGCTGTTATGGGAAGCGTTTCTTCGATGGTTGTGGTGGTGAGAGCAGTTTCCTGGTTTGTCAAATAGGTTACCTACCTTCCCTGGTTGCTTTGAATCTTTGTGTCAAAGAAGATAGTAGCACAGTCAGTCAAGCATGAGTGGATAAGAGCCAGGGCTATTTAAAAGTCAGAAGCGACCCATGATGATAGTTGCTATGAGGTTCTCAGGGCCAGACACGATTGGTTTACTGCGGAAGAGCACACGCACATAATCAAGCTCGAGGGTGTCAGATTTGCGACTGAGCCTGGGGGAGTAGTAGATGCGCATACCATCTTGCACGAATGATTCGTAGCGGTGAAGGTCCTCCGGTGCGCGGGTATCGACCGATACCTCGAAGAAGGTGCCGCTTCAGCAGCGTAAGGGTTCGAGGTTGACAGTGAGTACTGTACTACCTACCTGCCGCAGATATGATTGTAGTTTCTCGGAAATGATAGCGCGCATTCAGGGATAGCTCTTTCTCTGCATTTTTGCTCTGTATCTCAACGTACCCAGTGTACCGCCAAGCCAGCCAAATCCTATTGCACATAGTAATCCACTTACTAAAAAAATTGTCAAGCTTGTTCCTGTCGCCTGCGTCGCCGGGTGATTGAGAAAGGCCGGTACAACTGCCAGCAGTTCGTGACTCAATGCTCCAGGGCTCTGCAAACTGGCCGCGTCTATCCGTATACGCTGCATAAGTTGTATCACGATGCCTGCGGCCAACACAATCCAGAAGACGAGAGTGCTGACTATGCCGGCCCAGAAACCTGCCCACGCGCCTCGAGATGATCTTCCACCTTTACGCATAGTAAAGAAACCGGCAACCAGGTAGAAAAGAAGACCCTCAACTACTGCCACGTAGAAATAGACCTCTTTTTTCATGGCTATCACGAGGAGCGCGCTCAGCACTCCCTGGAGCAGACCCCAAAGACAGCCCTTGCTAAACGGGCTGGGTAATGGCTGCAAATTTTGCGGCACGCGCGCTGGCGATTGCGGAAGGGCCGGAGAGTTGGCAGGTACTAGAGGATACAGAGGTGGATGCGAGGGGCGGCGTGCGGGAGCAACCTGGGTAGGGGCAGGCCGCGGTATACTGCGTCCACCAGCACTGGATGGCTGCGACTGTACCTGCGCTCTTTCCGTAGGTGTATAAGCGGGGCCTAACCTACTACTATATGATGCGATTGTCGGATCAGCATAGGCAGTGAAGCCCGGATTCTGCAAGGCCTGAGCAAACTCATCCATACTACGGTAACGTTGATCGCTATCCATAGAGAGCGCTTTGAGCAGCACACGCTCTATATTCGGCGAGAGTGCCGGATTAAGTGCACGTGGTGCGATCAGCTCATCGCGGACGCTTCGACTGATCCCCGTGGGAGGAATTCTCAGGGTCAGCAGGAAATATATGGTAGCCGCCAAGGCGTAAATATCCGACTGCGGGCTGGTTTTGCCTATATACTGCTCAACGGGGCTAAATCCCTCTGAAACGGCTCGCACCATGGTTTGTGTATCGCTGTCGGGATCGTAGAGCTTGGTAAGTCCAAAATCAACCAGGACGGCTGTATGATCAGGAGTCAGAATGATATTGCCGGGCTTAATGTCGCGATGTATGACAGCAGGGTTACGGCTATGCAATTCCTGCAAAACGTACATGACTGGAAGCAGCCAGGGCAGAACTTCTTGCTCACTACAGGGTGCGCCGCGTTGCTTGACCAGTTGCAGCAGCGTCTGTCCTTCGATGAACTGCATTACCAGGTAGAAGCGTCCATTGGCCTCAAAGGCATCATAGACCTGGGGGAGATGCCTGCTCCTGATCGTGAAGAGGACGGCAGCCTCCATAAGCGCCTGGCGACGAGCAGCCGGAGTAACATCATACGTTTCTTTGATGGCACAGGCCCGATTACCCTCGCCGGTATCGATACCCCGGTAGACAGCACCGAAACCACCTCTACTGATGAGGGCACCGGTGATATAGTGTCCCCCAATCGATATCCCCGGATCCAGCGGTAACAAATCGGTCATACAGGTCTTCCTTTGCAAGCTTTATTTAGGTCATGGGTATATTATACGCTTTTTGCCTGATCCCTATTACACGCAGGTAGAACCGGGTTCAAGCGGTGACTAGCGCTTTCCATAAAAATATGCTATATTCTATCTGCATCGACAATAGATACCGCTTCTGCGTTTTGTCGAATAAAGGAGCGATGCTGCTCCCGGGCGATGAGGTGCGTTCTTGTATGTGCCGTATCACCGTGGATTCTCCACCGCTGTTGACCACCAGATACGGGTTTCCCCCTTACGTGTGTGAAAAAACGGTTGTACTTGCTTAGTACGACCCAGGAGGATACCTTTATGATAGAAAATGAATTTAGACGCCCCGTCTCTGTCGATACTGCCCCTCGCGGCAGCCTTTGTGAATGGTGTGGAAAGCCTGCGGAAGTCCAATTAACGGCTATCGGTGGCATTGCTCACAATGAAAGCGGGCTTTTCTGCAATTCGTGCGGTCAGGAATTTACTCGCGCTGTTACCAGCGCAGCAGGTACGACAACATCAACCGACACAACTCAACAAACGCTCTGAGGGCGTGTTAGACAGAAGGAGGCACAAGGTACCTTGTGCCTCCTTCTGTCTAACACGTGCTTACCCCGGTTTATGCGTAACGTGCCATGTGCTTGTTGATATCGAACTCTTTTGCCTGTTGTACTAGCTGGTGCGCCGCCTGGTCCATCGTTGTTCGCTGCTCCTCGTAGAAGAGACCGACATATGGCTTCTCCATCTCCATCGACAACTCCAGCGCCTTGAAGCGATTATGCGTGTCATGATCGGCAGGCATCGGTGTAACGGCAGTCTTCCAGACATCCATCGTATTGTAGAACGTCGGGCATGGGCTGAGCACGTGAATAAACGAGAAGCCGTGATGCTGCACTCCCTGTTCGATCAGCGCTGCCAAATCCTTTGGCTTGGAGGAAAAACCACGTGCCACAAAGCTCACATTCAGTGACAATGCCGTTGCGATGGGATTGAATTGCGAGGCCAGCAGGCCATAAGGTGTCGACTTGGTGGTGTGGCCTGTTGGGGATGTTGGTGAAGTCTGCCCTTTTGTCAAACCATAGGTCTCATTATCCATCACCACTACCGTGATATCGATATTACGTAACGCAGCATGGATAAGATGGCCTGCTCCAATGCTGAAAAGATCACCGTCACCACCGACCGCTACAACGGTCAATTCAGGACGAGCCATCTTCAGCCCCTGAGCCATAGGCAGCGCGCGCCCGTGCAGGCTATGAATGCCAAATGTCTGTACAAAGTGCGGGAGCCGGCTCGAACAGCCAATACCTGATACGACGACTGTCTGGTCGGGGGGCAATTTTAGATTAGCCATGCTGTTGTATATGGCATTGAGTACACCGAAATCGCCACACCCAGGACACCAGGTCGGCTTTACCTCGCTTTTATAGTCCTTTGGAGTAAGAGTGACAGTTGTTTGAGCCATAATTAGCTCACCTCCTCAATTGCCCGCAGAATTTCGCCTGCGGTAAAGGGAATGCCCCCGAATTTGTTCACACGAATCGCCTGTAAACCATATTTTGCGCCCAACAGGTTGGCCAGCTGGCCCGAGTAGTTACACTCAGGTACGATGACCGTCTTGACTGAACGGATGAAATCTCGAATAGCACGATCAGGCAACGGCGAGAGTATCTTTAGTTGCAGTAAAGCAACCCTGTATCCGTTAGCCCTTGCGCGATCAACGGCTTCTTGAATCGCGCCCTCTGTCGAACCCCAGCCGATGATACCGATTGTCGCGTCCTCATCTCCGTAACGCTGGGGTTTAGGTAATTCTTCAGCGGCAGTTGCCAGCTTGCGGAATCTTTTCTCCATCATCGTCGTATGGTCTTCTGGCTCGTAGTTTGGATGACCATGCTCGTCATGTTCCAGGCCGGTGGCGACATAGGTAAATGCACCCGGTCCAGGGATTGTGGCAGGAGAGATACCACTCGCGGTATAGGCGTAGCGTGCGTAGTTATGCTCTGCTTCTTCCGCACCGGCAGCCAGGGATTCACCGTATCCATTTGCCATGTGGCCGTTTGTAGCGGCCCCATTTGCGCTGAATTTGATGCGCTCCTGGATTTCCATCGGCTTGAAGGCGCTGCGCTCGACACTCTCAACACGAGCCGTTAAAGACTGGTCGCTGAGGACAATGACAGGCATCTGGTAGCGCTCGGCCATGTTAAAGGCCAGGATCATCAAACTGTAGCAGTCAGCAACGTCGGCAGGGGCTACAATCATGCGCGGGGTATCACCGTGACTGGCATTGAGGGCGAAGCTCAGGTCAGATTGTTCCATCTTTGTCGGCATGCCGGTGCTGGGGCCAGCACGCTGCGCGTCTACGATCACCACGGGTATCTCCGCCATCGATGCGTAGCCAATCAGCTCGGTCATCAACGAGAAACCCGGGCCGGAAGTAGCCGTCATCGCACGCACACCGCCAAAGGAGGCTCCTACGACCGCTGCGAGCGCGGCTATTTCGTCTTCCGCTTGCAGGAAAGTGCCGCCGACCTGGGGCAACTCTTTAGCCAGTGCCTCCATAATATCACTCGCCGGTGTAATCGGATAGCCTGCAAAGAAGCCGCAGTTTGCAGCCAATGCTCCAGCGACAACTGCCTGGTTGCCATTGAGCACCACACGATCGGCCTTCTCTACTGTCCCCAAATGGTTAGGGTCGTGTTTAGATAGTTTCTCAGTAACGTACTTTTTGGCAATCTCCAACGCCAGCATATTCTTTTCCATCAGGATGGGGTTAGATTTACGCGACTTGGAGAGCTTTGATTCAACCACCTGGGTGATAGCCTCCAGCGGCGGACCAAATAAGCCGGAAATCGCGCCCAGCATTACCATATTCTTCGTCTGGTAGAGCTGCACTTCTTTGCGAGCTAGATCATTGAATGGGATAGCATAGGGAATATAGTCGCCGGTATCTGGCGTAAAATCGGAAGGATCATAGATCAGAACGCCGCCATGACGTAGATCACTGATGTTACGGTCATACGCCTCTTGATTCAAACAGATGAGCACGTCAGCAAAGTCACCCATCGATTTCACAGGGTGGTCGCTGATGCGCACTTGAAACAGACAAGGTCCGCCGAGGATTTCGGCGGGGAAAGTGCGGAAGGTATACACATAATACCCCCACCGCGCGGCAGCCAGAGCGAGAATATCACCACCAGAGATGGTACCCTCGCCGGACTCGCCACCGATTCGAATCGTTACTTCATTCGCCATCGAATGATCCCCCTAAAAATTATCGACCGCGCCACTTCTGTGAATATGACGCGGCCCTCTTGTATCAGATGTTTCTGCTATGTGAAGCACCTGTTTATCTTTCCGGTAAGACCGGTATAACAGACACGTTGGGAGTCGTCGTTCTTCTACCATTGCCAGATAGCAGCGAAACCTCGTAGGAGGCTGGTTTATCGCGCCCTCCAAGGGGCCACCTTTCATCGAATGTTTCGTTTCGTCTCTGCTCCTGAGCTTCTTCGAGCCTGTTCACAGTATCGGGAAAACAGAACCCTACACTTACTACCCGTTTATTATATCATACTTCCCAGGTTACAGTGCATACGTTGCCATCAATTTGAGCCAAATTTGGCAGATGCTACCCTGGCATTGTTGAGCGACCGCTGGCCGCCCAGACCTTGGTATTACTGTGGTTTTTCTCCCCAGGCTGTCACATATGTCCAGAGCCCGCAGAAATCGCTTGCGAGCATTTCTGCCTGCATGTGTTGGTAGAGCCGCTTCCACTCTTGTTCTGTCGTGAGCCCTTCGATTTTGAGCATAAAGGGTTTCACCAGTTCAAAGACGTAGACGAAATTGCGAAAGAAGCCTTCGAAATCGACTGTTCCTGCCGAGATATCCATGACGTGCCCTTGGTGTTTGACATCCTGGAAGCCGGCATCGCGCAGCAATCGCTTGAGCACGGGCGTAATGCCGATATGCCGCTCATCTACAGAAAAGCTCCGTCCTAATTTGTAAAATGCCCTTGTATGGAGGTACCACAACTCATTGAGCGCGGGGGAGGTCGTCACCGGCATTTCCAGTTCGGTGAGACGGATGATCCCGCCAGGGCGCAGGATGCGCTTGCATTCGGCAAGCAACTGCGGCCATTCGCCGGGTCCCATGACGCCATAGAGCGTACGTTCATTGACCAGGTCGAAGGACGCCTCCTCAAAGCGCAGTGGTTTCTTTACATCCATGACCATGAAGCTGGCATTGCCATAGCCACGTGACGTGGCCTGTGCCTTGGCGAAGCGTATCATGGACTGACTGATGTCAACACCAGTCACCTCGATCTCAGGATGCTCGCGTGCCACGTCGAGCACCCAGCCACCGGGACCGCAGGCGAGATCGAGGATAGCTTTGATCCCGGAGAGGCCAGGGCGCTCCGCGAGCGTCCCCCCCATCCCATTATTGATGATCTTATCGAAATTGAGCAGCCACGTCATTGTCTCACCGCTCTCGGTATCGGCGACGAAGCGGATCTCTCCTCCAGAGAGATCAGATGATGATGTTGACATAGAAAAGCTCCCTCCGTTGTGGTACGTAGCTTGCGCTCATACAGTTTGACTGTGGTAGGAAACGGGCAGACCTAGCAGCTCTGCTTCGAGGTCTGCCCAGACGATGTGTTCTGCTTCCCTCGCGGTGATCGGGCGCTGCTCTCGGAACGCCTCTCGCAATACATTCGAGACACGTTGGCGGAACTGGGAGAAACGGATGTGTTGTATCTCGTGGGAAGGCATCAGGCTGAGCTCAATATCCTGGTACGCATAGAACTCCTCCGACCTGAATGCTAATGTCAACAACTCTGTGTATTGCCCGATGAGTTTCTGTCGAAACTCGAGGAAATAATCTGGTTGTGTACTGGAGACAATCAAGCAACCTGCAACACGGCCTCCCAGGAGTATAGGGCTGGCTACGGCACTCTCCTCCCACTCCTCCCACCGGACTGACATCTGCGTCTGTTCAGCACGACTCTGTACGGCGACAAGATGCCCTACCGAAACGGCATAGCCCGCCAGGGATTCGATGCCGAGGAACAACAGCTCCTGATCGAGATAGGTATTCCAGGGGGGAGTACCACGCCCGGCGTTCTGGCGCAGACTACGTACCTTGTGTGCAACTCTCGATGGAGGCATGCAGTGGGCGATGATGATCGCCATCCCCAAGTGGTTCGGGTCGAGTTGCCCCAGAGCCAACTGCATGATCAGGTCGCTCATGTACCAGGAACGCTGTGCATCCCGCGTGTTGACGTACGTGTTGAGAATACGGCTGTAGATCTCCTCGGGTATCTGTTCAGACATATCCTCGCCCGCTAGCATGTCGAACGTCGGGAATTCCTCTGTGAGTAGCCGGGTAAGGGTCTGTTGCTGTGCGGGAAGGGCTTTCAAGAGGCGTTGCAGATTCTCATGCCGGGGGTTCGTCTCTCCCTTGGCCCAGCGCACGAGCGTAGCGGGATTGACGCCCAACTCGTTGGCGATCCGCTGCCTCTCCTGCGCGTCCGCGATGATGTTTTCCAATAGCTTGCGCCAGGCGGTTGCTTCCATTCCCTATCACCCTCTATTCCCGAACTCAGGTAGTGTGGAGGTTTGTCCCCAGCAGCATAGCACCCCCAGGAGGGCTTGTCAACTTAGCTTCTCCCCCTCTTCCCAAGTCGCGGGAGGTATGGTACAATACGTTCCGCGAGGGCCCATAGCTCAGTGGTTAGAGCAGCCGGCTCATAATCCTGAATTGCGCCCATGTGCTCTTACGCATCATGCCTACGATGGTAGGCGGCACTGAGGTTAACGTGTCTAAAGCAGGGTCTTACCCGAAGGGGAAACCTGAAGGGGACAACAGCATGGCCTGTAAAAGTCTGGTCAGAAGATCAGGCAGCTACGCTGTATATGGTTAAAGCTGAATTGCTTGAACCCTAGTCTGCGCAGTGTGGAGTTAGTAAGCGCGGTTATGAGGCTTACTAAAGACCTCCTCCACAGCCGATAGGACGAACGGGGAACCTACATACAGACGTGATGTGTAAGGGAACTTGGGGATCGCCTAAACATTGAAAGATGCATGGCGACGGAGCGCCCATAGTACTCAAACGATCAGAGTAATGCCTGATACACGGGGAAGGGGCGCAGGTAACGAAATCAGTAATTGGGAAAGCTTCCAGGCTTTCCCTTTGCGAAAGTAGTTACTGGAGAGCCGTGTGCATTGAAAGGTGCACGCACGGTTCGGAGAAAGGTAATTAGAAGCGTGCCAAAATAGCGCGCCGGTTATCTATTCTACCTGGTTGGTCGCTGGTTCGATCCCAGCTGGGCCCATTTATAGTTCGTAATCCGATGCCATCCTGTACCCGTACTGGTTCTTGTTTTTAGGTGGTGTCAGCCGCAGATGCGCCCTGGTAGCACCAACTTCATCAACTGGAACCAGGTAGATCTTATTAAGCTCTGCCTCACTCAGGATCACCTGGGTGGCTCGTTTGGGCACGGGAGTTTCTCATTCGCTTTCCTCTACTGATTCTATCCACCCACGTTTTCAAGCCTGAATGGGCTAGACAATCAGGCTTAGCAGATCATTCAGCCCGTGGATAATGATACAACCCCACAGAGACCCTGAACGTTTCAATACAAAGCACAGAATAAAGGCGAACACAAAGATGTACAGGGCCGTAGACGGGAAAGAAAAGAGAGGCTTGCCAATGCTGATCCAGTAAGGGATATGCAGACACACAAACAAGAACGACCCGAGCAAGCTTTCTTGCCAGAAACTCATAAATTCGTTCAACTTCTGGAACACCAATCCCCTCAAAGGGATCTCTTCAAAAAAGCCCACCAGCACGATCATATTGAGCCAGGTGCCAAAACCCAAATGGAGGTTGATCGGGATCCCTTGAAGAAAATGACGGTAGCATAGTCCTAAAACGAACCAGAGGCTTCCCGCCAGAGCCCAGAGCAAGCCCTTGCCAATATTGGTGGTCAGTTTTAAATAGGCGAACGGGTTGCACTGGTTCACGTAGATGATATAGAGAAAGGTCGGTAGTATCCAAAAAATGACCGTCCACACCGGCCCAACAAGGGCTTCCAGATAGGGATTATTGATATGATGCGTTGCATAGGGCCCCACAACGAAATCGAACACGGCATTAGAAACGTGCAAAAGGAGAATATAGGCAATGAACAAGGGAATTTCCGCACTTCTGGTTTTTGCAAGAAACATCTGTTAACCCTTCCTCTGGTTCTGCTCTTGAAATCATGGCATCCTTGCCACCTAGATTATCCCAACAAGCGAGTTGAGACAAGGGGAATAGGACAAAGAGAGTAGATAGCTCGCAGGCATCCATCATCTTGAAGAGATTTGCGCCTCAATGTACTAGATAAATATAGTACAAAGTTAATATCTCCTTAATAGTCCTTTCACGTTTTAAAGTTACTATTATGAGCAGGAAATAGAACAGACCGTTCCTGGCATTTCTGCTTGTTATCCCCTTGTTCGCCCCTTATGGGCAAGGAGTCATGCTATGTTGAAACGCTTGACTCTCATCGTCGTGGGAGTCATCGTTGTTTTCTCCTGTCTGCTTTTCGGACGAGCGGCTACTGCCTTTGCGAGCATTGGCAATGCGACTGCGGACGCAGTACTCGGTCAGCCGGACTTCACCAGTTCCGCCTGCGACAATCCTGCTTTGGCAACCAATCAGCAACTCTGTCAGCCGGTCAGCGTTGCGGTCGACAACATGAGCGGAATGTTATTTGTCTCTGATGGAGATGATAACCGGGTCTTGATCTGGCCTGATGCCCAATCGTTCCTCAATGGAGCGGCTGCCAGCGTTGTCCTGGGCAGGCCTGATTTCTCGATTGTCTCGAAATGTCCCCAGGCTGTGACTGCGGTGACCCTCTGTGATCCGAATAGTCTGACCGTAGATGCGCAGGGAAACCTGTTTGTCGCCGATACGGACGGCAATCGGGTTCTGGAGTACACCCCGCCTTTCACCGACGGGATGAACGCCAGCCTGGTACTCGGACAATCCCGTTTCACCACGGATGGCTGTGATGCGACTGCGACCGCTCTTTGCCATCCTCGCGGGGTGGCCTTAGATGCCAGTGGCAACCTGTTCGTGGCCAACAGCGACAACGCACGCATCCTGAAGTTCACTGCGCCTCTGACGAATGATGAGGCAGCGAGCCTAGTGATCGGACAGGCCAATTTCACCGCTCACAAATGTAATCAGGGAGGCAGATCACCGACTGCAACGACTCTGTGTAGTACCAGAGGGGTTATCTTTGACGCCAGCAGCAATCTCTACGCCGCTGACACCGACAACAACCGCGTGTTGGAGTACAACGCTCCGTTGACCGGTAGTATGGCGGCCAGTCGCGTTCTTGGTGAACCGAACTTTACCACCTCGGTTTGTACCACCAGTGCCGCCGGGCTGTGTTCTCCCCATCGGGTCCTTCTCGATGGAAGTGGACAGCTCTACGTCAGTGATAGCGACAACAACCGCGTGCTCGTGTATGCCACCCCCCTGACCAGCCGAACAGCTACACGAGTCTTCGGTCAGCCGAACTTCACCAGCAATACAGCAACGACGACCGCGACTGGCTTGGCCGCTCCACAGGGTATTGCCTTCGACAGTCACGGCAATCTCTACTTCACTGACGAGGACAACAATCGCACGTTGCGTTACAATGTGCATTGAGGCGGGAACGGTCGACGTCGTCTCCTTTGAGACGCCTACCAGGACACCGGTGACAAGCGGTATCCATTGCGTTCCTATGCTTATTCTATGTCGTGTGATCCGTTCCAGGTTGGCCATCGCCCAGACTGAGTGACAAGCAAAGAGAGAGGAGCTGTGCAGCAGTCATTTCCTGCCTGGTATCAGCCATGGCAACCAGACCCAGGCTGACCCTGTGCGCTCCACACGCTCGAAAGCGCTCGATGGCCCGCACCGTCCCCTGGTAATATCGCCAGTCCTTTTCTGAATGTGTGACCAAGCACATCTTGCCACCACATGGTATCATTACACTACATACGCCGATGATCGACACACCGGTAGATGAGATGACCAAATGCGTATGCACGAGTACCGAGTCAGCCACAGCGCAGCACAGGAACCTGACGGGTTTGAACCTCGATTCCGAGGCCTTTTGCTGTTGCATAAGAAAGGGTCAGTCAGAGTTGTACGCGCTGAGTGAACGCGCCAAGCTGGGCCTTCTCTGTTTCCTATTGCTCCTCATGCTGGGATTTCTAGCCTTTACTGCTGTAAATACCGTTCAGGCGGTGCGAAGTTTCCAGCAGCAGTACAGCGCGATCAAAACAGGAGATGTACAGGCCATTCGCCCCTGGATGACCATTCATGTGATCTCCCATGTCTGCCATGTTCCCGAAGACTACCTGTCCCGCTCGCTCAAGATAGACAATCGTCATGCGACCCTCTATGAGGTTGCGGCTCGTAAACGGCAGCCTGTAGACCAGCTCATACATACCATCCAGCATGCTATTCTAGCGTATCGTAAAGAGTATCCCAATCTTTTAACGCCGACACCAGCGCAGCACAGCGATAGGAGACCTCTTTCACCGACGCCGGGGAGGACGAACTATTGAACGCGTTCTTTATTAGTGCGTTGCAGCAATATGGATATCCGGTGCTCTGGTTAATCGTTTTCGTCGCTGCCGCCGGTGCCCCCATTTCTGGCTCTCTGCTCCTTTTTGCCGCGGGAGCGTTTTCCGCTTTTGGCGATCTCAACATCTTCATCCTCTTTCCGGTTGCTTTGAGCGCAGCCGTGATGGGAGATAATCTTACCTATTTCATTGGCCGGCGCGTGGGAACGTCTCTACTGGCCTGGCTTGAGCGACAAAAGCGCTTTCGTTGGATCTCGCCGCAAGCTCTAGAACGAGGCCGTGTCTACTTCAGACGCAGAGCAGCATGGGCAATCTTTATTACACGGTTTCTTATCGTTGTTCTAGGTGGCGCGATAAATCTCCTCGCGGGCCTGGAACAATACCCATACCGTAACTTTCTATTCTGGGACGTGAGCGGTCAAATACTTGGGGCAATCATCCCTCTGGGCCTGGGGTATCTCTTTGCTGAAAGCTGGGAGGAAGTGGCAGGCATTTTTGGAGCCTTCGCAGGTCTTTTTCTTGTCTGCCTGGTGGCTATCGTCCTCTCCGTTCTGTTTGCGCGAAAGATACGCCAGGCCAGGCGCACCAGTGCTGCCAAGGCCAGGACAAACGAAACGCTCCAACTGCTGGAGAGTAAAGCTGGACAGAGTACTGGCCCCTTACCCATTCCCGATTAGGAAGCCAATGGCACAAGCACCGAGACCAACCATTTTGATTCTTACCACACATACCGGGGGGGGACACCTGAATCTCACGCAGGCGCTGAAAGATATACTTGGGACACGCTATGAAGTTGCTATTGTGGACCCACAGCCTGCTATCGTTGATTCCTGGTACTCGTGGATAAGCCAGCACTTTTTGAAATTTTTTGATTGGCAATTTAACTGGACTGACAATGAAATCGCTTCATTAGGGTTGCACAGCATACTTACGCTGTTTAGCCGCGAGCGCTTGCTCAGCATAATACAGCAGGTTCAGCCTCGGCTGATCATAACGACACATGCACTGCTAGCATATGCTACTGCTCGTGCCAATGAGCGCCTTCGAAAACCTGTCCCGCTTGTCTTTCAACTCACCGACCTGCAGAGGTTACACATGACCTGGTTTACTGAGAAGCACGCCGATGCGTACTTTGCTCCAACATACGAAATTTTTGTCCAGGCTCTGCAGCAGGGTATCGATAAAGACCGCCTGCACCTTACGGGAAGGCCGGTGCGACGCCAGTTTTTAGAAGTCTCTGCAGGCAAAAGAAGCGAAACGCTCGCAGCCCTTGGTTTTGATCCCGCTGTATTTACCGTCTTTCTCCAGGGAGGTGCGAAGGGGTCTGCCGCAGTTGATCGGACTATCGAGAGCCTGCTGAGCGCGGGCGTGTCCATGCAAATTATCCTGGCGGCCGGCAGTAACGGGAAGATGGCAGCGCGTTATGCAGGCATTGAGCGAGTACGAGCCTTGCCTTTTATTGAGGCGATTGCTCCCTATATGGCAGCGGCGGATGTGATAGCTGGTAAAGCGGGCGCGAGCTTTATATCTGAAGCATTCATCCTGGAGAAACCGTTCCTTGCCACGGCCTTTATTCCAGGCCAGGAGGCACCCAATCTTCAGTTCATTGAACATCATCACCTGGGCTGGGTTTGCCTGGAAACGTCAGCCCAGAAAGATCTGCTTGCCAGCATAGCAAGCAATCCAGGGATGATCGCTGAAAAAGTGGATAGCATTCGGGCCTACAAAGCCTGGAATGTGCAGGCGAATCAACATATTTGTCCGGTTATTGACCGTTTCTTGAAAAGTTGATATCCTCTCTATACTTTAAAGCAGAAATCTCCAGCCGCATGGTTTGATCATCGCTGGTCATCAGGAGTCGAGCTGAGAAACCTCGTTTCTGGTCGCGCGCCAGTTGACGGTAGGCATGATCAGATTCCTGTCGATTCGTTCGCGTTGCCTGAGGGCTAATCCGATCAGCGATTCAAGTACAGATTCGTTCAAAAGATGTGGCTCGAGTCCCAGTTCGATGAGTCTGGTGTGAGTGGCGTTGTAGTAGTGCTGCTCTGCCTCAACGCGAGGGTTAGGAAGATGCTTGATCTGTGCCTCTAACCCAAAGCGCTTGCTTTGCATGACGACCATCTCTGCCAGTTCGGCAAGTGAGAATTGCTCAGTAATCTGGTTGAATACGCGGTACTCACCTTCCCGGGGCGGTGACGTAATCGCCAGTTCGATGCACCTGATGGTGTCCCTCAAATTGATGTAACCGCGAATCTGCTGGCCTTTGCCGTAAACGGTGAGGGGATACCCCACAGCGGCCTGGGCGCAGAAGCGATTTAGAGCCGTGCCATAGATCTGGTCGTAGTCGAAACGGGTTGCCAGGCGAGCATCCTGCGTGGTCTCGTCGGTCTCAACGCCATACACAACGCCCTGATTCAGGTCGGTAGCGCGCAGTCCCCAGATTTTGCAGCAGAACATGATGTTGTGGCTGTCATGTGTCTTAGAGTTTCCACACCAGACGGGTTTACCATTGCGTCGAACCAGGATGATACCATCTCCTGGAACCTCACAGCAATAAACCATGCCGGCATAATCCTCTACCCAGTCATTAAGATCCTCTGGCTGCTGGTTGACCTGAAAAACAGTGGTTTTTGTGAAGTTAACTCGATACTCCACATGCTTCGTCCATCCTGTGCCTTCTGTCCGGTCCACGTGAGAAACGTTCGCGGAAAGCCCCAGTTTAATTGCTAACTCTTGTACATCGTCGGCAAGCTGTTTGGACGATGTGTAATAGCGACCATACTGCCGGTCGCGGTTCATCCAAATACCATCGCCTGACATCATTGCCGCGAAAAGAATACCGAGTTGTCGTTTCGATAGGCCCAGCAGTTCATGCGGTATGTGTTTGGTGATGCTGTTGCCAAGCTGGGCCAGGTAAACAGCTAGCTGGGTGCAAAACAGGTAGTGCGCTTCCTGGTCGCGATCCTTGAACAGGTATACGCTATGTGTGCATCCCAGAGCGGCAGCTATCTTCTCAAAGACGGCATTCACCTCTTCGGAGTTAGCTCCAATTTTCTGATTAATCCAGATACGATTTGGCGCTGACTTTAGCCACTTACCATCTACAGCACCCTCGGCAAGATACCATCCCAAGAAATTGAGCCAGTCATCCATAGGTAACTCAATGGCCGGCATGGGAGGCTTATTCTCCTCAAGCCAATGATAGCCTGGCAAGGTAAATGTTTTACGTTCCTCACCTTCCCATTCTGAGGTAAGGTGGTAGCGATTACACTTGCCGAGGATATCCTTTGCCTCTTCAAACCGTAATGCCTCAGTATTGTCGCGGCGTTTGTAGGAGGTCACCATACGGTGATTGGGCGTCACACAAAGATCTATGCGGCGTTGCTCAAGGCAGTACATAGGTCCCTCGTACAGATACGCCGTGTGTGCTGTCGGTTTGGCAAAAACAATATGAGGATCGTTGAGTTGCCTCGTTGCTACCTCATCCTCATCAGTAAGGTCCTTGAAGAATTTCCAGCCATTACAGGTCAATATTTCGGTCTGATCATCGTAACACAGATGGTAGAATGACCCAGGCTGCTTGGGATAGGGCAGAACGTCCGAACGGCCTTTGTGGTGGATTTCGATAAAGCCCTCTTCGATGTCGATATTTGGGGTACCATATTCGCCCATAGTGCCCAGTTTCACAAGATGACAGTCAGGCGCAAATTCTTTCATGGCATACAGGACATTGAGCGTCCCAACAACATTGTTTGTCTGTGTGAAAACGGCATGCTTGCGGTCAATCATAGAATAAGGCGCGGAACGCTGTTCGGCAAAGTGTACCACTGCCTCCGGTTGAAACGCACGAAAGACAGCGGCAACTGCTTCGTAGTCCACCGTATCGCCAATATAGAGCTGGATCTGCCGTCCAGAGACTTCTTTCCACGCTGCGACACGTTCATGAAGGGTGTAGATGGGAATCAAGCTGTCGAAGCCGCTTTCAAGGTCGAACTGCCTACGCATGAAATTGTCGAAAATGGTGATATCATGCCCTTTGCTAGAAAGGTAGAGTGATTGGGGCCAGCCGAGATAGCCGTCGCCGCCCAGTACGAGAATACGCATAGTTCCTCCCTCAATAATATGTAGGCTAACGGGTATTCCGCATAGGATAGCCCGCAGGAGAGATGTTCCAGGTAAGCCCACAACGGAATATTCCTCAAATGAACCTTAACACATTGCGATCATTTCGTCACGTGCTCTACAGGTATTTTGCATTGAGGGGGTTCAGGCGGACCGCGATACTCAAACCGTCCGACCGAGAAGAGGATAGTGAAGTTCAACCAGCTACGACCAAAAAAACTCCAGCAGGCCCCGGCCCAGAGCCAGGAGGTCTAAAGCTTGAGCTTGGATCTAGTTTCTCCTCTCCCTGTGCTCGTTACGGGAGGAAGGGAAAATTCAGAGGAGATGGGAGCTCCTGTGGGGACAGAGGACTTGCAGGACACTGAGCCTGAGCGGTATTGTTCATGTAGTCGGCTTCGGCGACCTCCCTGACGGTGATCGTGAGGGTTCCTGCAAGTCTGACGAGCCTGCCAGAGTCATCCTGTCCGACAAGCATAAGAGAGATACTCGTCAACTCAAACGACTGCCCTGCTGCAAGAGCCGGTATCGTAACCTGGGCTGTCGCGCTGGCGCTCTGCGTGCCAGTGGAGTCCATACGTCTCGCCCAGTATTGCACTTCTATGTTGGAGGGCCCGGCCTCTCCTGTGCCCTGGTTTTTAATGGTGACGGTCAATTGGCCCTGTGCATCAAAGCGACAAAACGACCCGGAGGCGTCCGGGATAGGCACTAAGTCTGCTTGACCGGTTCGTGGAGTTGCAGTAGCTTTTCGCATCAAGGTGTGCGTGAGCCTTTGAGTTGTGGTTGACGCCGGTATCGAAGGCGCTGTAAGAGTGGCAGTGGCTGTTGAGCTAGCTGTTCTCCGCTCACAACTGATGAAAGCTACCGCAAGCAGGAGGCCGCAAACTGCCAGGATCAAGGCGCGACTTCTCATCGTTCTCTCTCCTTAGCCAGACGCCGCTTAAACAGAGACTGCAACATTTAATCCCTTCTCTTTCTTGCTCTAAGTGTCCCTCTATTCATTTTGAAACAAGCAACCGGTATTTACCCGGCTATGTGTGGGAAAGAGTCCTCCCAGCACCATCGCGTGACTTACCCACCTCTCGTCTTGGATCCTGCCACAGCTGCGCCCAAATTGGTACAGTCCACAGCATCTTCCGTGGCATGCCCCTCTCCTCCCGTTGCCAACTGATTCTTGATTAACTCGGCGTAGTATCCCTGCTTTGCCAGCAACTCCTCATGCGATCCACGCTCCACGATGGTTCCCTGAGCCAGTACCAAGATCACGTCTGCATCACGTATGGTGCTGAGTCGATGGGCAATAATTATCTGGGTACAGGCGTACTGCCGGATGTTCTGCTCCACAACGCGCTCGGTGACGACATCCAGGCTACTGGTGGCCTCATCCATGAGCAAGATGGCCGGGCTATGTGCCAGGGCACGCGCCAGCGCCAGCCGCTGGCGTTGGCCACCCGAGAGCCCATTGCCCGCTTCTGAGATCAGCGTTTCGTATTGCATCGGCATCTGCATAATATCCTCGTGCAGGGCGGCCAGCTGAGCGGCTCGGATCACTTGCTCTATGCTCATCGACGCATTATGCAGCGCAATATTTTCCCGAATCGAGCCGCTAAACACGGTGGCCTCTTGTGTCACTACGCCAAACTGCGCACGCACCTGCTGGTAGTTGAGGCTGCGCAACGGAAGCCCATCGTAGTAGATCTCGCCCTTGCTGGGCAGATACAGCCCCAGCAGCAAGCTGCCTAACGTACTCTTTCCCGACCCGCTGCGCCCGACAAGCGCGACTTTCTGGCCGGTGTTGATATGCAAATTGATGTCGCGCAGCACCATGGGCGAATTCGGATCATACTGAAAGCTGAGCTGCTCCAGGTGCATCTCCCCACGCAGCTGAGGCGCTTGAGCCACGGCCTGCACCTGCTGTTCGGGTTCGGCCTGCACCACATCCGCAAGGCGCTCCAGGTGCGAGCGCACCACTTGCAACTGCTGGGCAGCCTGGACGAAGGAGGCCAGCGGCATGAGAATGGCTTGAGCCAGGGCCGTGAGGGCCAGCATGCTTCCGACTTGCATCGTGCCGGCGATCACCTGCATGGTTCCTACCCACAGCAAGACCAGGGGCGCGCCGATGCTCAGGGTTGCCAGCGCCGTCCCCACCAGGGATGCAACATAATTGATACGCACTGAGATATTCATCTGATCGAGGAAGAGATTCGACCAGCGCTCCAGGACACGCTGTTCGGCCCCCGCGGCTTTGAGGGCCTTCATGCCTGTCAAGGCCTCCGTCAAATAGCCTTGCGACTTGCCCTGCGCGGCCAGCTCGCGACTGGTCAGCTCGCGGAACGTGCGCGTGGTGCTCAGCAGCAGGATCACCTGCAGCGCTCCCACCACCAGCACGATGCTGCTAAAGAGCAGCGACTGGGTGAGCAGGATGAGGAAGTAGGTGATGACGAAACTGCCATCCAGCAGCGTGGAGAAGAGCTGATTGCTGATGGTGTCACGGATGACCATATTGCTGCCGATGCGCGAGAGCAGATCGCCACTGGATCGTTGCAGAAAGAAGCGATACGGCAAGCTCAGCAGATGCTCGAAGAAATTAAGCAGCAAATGCACGTCGATACGGGTCTGCACATAGAGCAGCACGGAGGCGCGCAGCAGCCTGAGCACAAACTGGGATAGTAGCAGCAGGAGAATGCCCAGCCCGAAGAGCGTCAAGGCATCATGCATCTTGAGCGGGATCAGTTGATCCACCACCACTTTCGTCAGCCAGGGCACGAGCAGCCCCAGGGCTTGCAGCAGCAGCGATGCTATCGCTATCTGCAGCGTCCCGAGCGGGGCTTGTTTGAGATAGCCGCTCACATAGCTGCGCAGACGCAGTGGCGCCGGTTTGTTCTTCCGGTCAAAGTGCACCCCCGGCTCAAGCATGAGGACAACGCCCGTGAAGCCCTCCGCAAACTCCCTGCTGGAAAGGCGTCGGCGACCGACAGCCGGGTCAACCACCTCGACCCAGTTGGGCGACCAGCGTTCGATTACCAGGAAGTGATTGAATTCCCAGTGGACAATGGCGGGCAGGCTGACAAAGCGAAAATCGTTCTCCTGCAGGGCAATGGGGCGCACCCGCATCCCCAGCTTGCGCGCGGCCTCAACGAGTTGGCGAGCGCTCAGCCCATCGCGCCCCACACCGCACTGGTCATGGATCTCTGAGATGGTGGTCTTCCGTCCATAATAGCTGAGGATCATGGCCAGGCAAGCCGCTCCACACTCGACCATATTGGCTTGATGCAGCACGGGAACCCGTCTGCGGGGCCACCGCCACTGCTTCCGTCGCTGTGGCGGGGATGAGATGGCAGAGGCCGGCTGCTGATCTAGCGAACGTGATGAGTCGGGTGGACGCGCTGAACCGGCCGTAGGCACCGAAGCCGCTTCCTCAGCTGCGTTGCGGTGTATGCTCATTTAGGTGTCTCCCTCAAAAGCATCGAAGCCAACAAGGAGTGAGAGCAGACGGCGTGAGCCAACTTCGACCTGGGCCAGGACGACGCTTCCCGCATAGACGCGTGCGGAAAAGCGGGATCCCAAGTCGACAGTAATGGCTACACTGGGCTGGCTGATGACAAACTGGTAGCGCTGGCGAACCTCCTGGGGGCTCAGGAGAGTGCGATCAGCAATCTGCACTGTGTTGGTCAGCTGCGAGGCCTGGCCAGCGAACTGCAACTGCACGCGCTGGCCAGCATGCAGCTGCAGAGCAGAACTATAGGGAACAAAGATGAGTGCACGAGCGCCAGCGCTGTCCCCGCTGCTCGGCACAGCCGGATTCAGCACCACCCCCTCTCCTGCCACATACACCGGGACCTCGCCGAACCAGGTAAGCAGACCAGCACAGAGGAAGATAGCAAGAAGGCACCAGCAGAACAGAAAGACAGGAGGTGCTACAAAACGTGGGAGAATAGTCTTTTCCCGATTCTGGAGATACTTCTCGACGGCTTCCTTGCGAAAGATCGAGTCTTTTGACGCTCTAATCATCCTTCTCCTCGCTGATTTGTCAACAGGCGGAGATGCAAGCAAAACATAGCGGTCGTGCACAGAACTGCTTGTAGTTCTTGTTTTTTCCGCCGGACCGGCGTGCGGCCGAGCCTCTTCCGAAGAAGGTAGGCTCGGCCGACGTGCTAGACTTTAAGGAACGAAAATGTTCTTCTGGAATGTTGTATTAAAGTTAAATGCCCCTCTTCCCACTGCGGCCTGGTTTGTGGCATTAGCGTTTTGTTGATTGGTGGCGAAGCTTCCGCCGAAATTGGCAGCAACCGCTGTCTGGCTAATCAGTGCGGCGGTCGTGCCACCATCACCACCCACAACCAATTCCAACTGCTCATCACTTAGCTCTACATACGTGAACTCATTCTTCATCACAGGGTTCTCCTTTTCTTTTTCTTGCTAACTAACGTTGTACTCGCTCCAGTCCACAACCAACTGACAGGATATCCGCATTGTGAGCACTCTCACCACAGTTCCCATAACAGTATGGCATGTACGACGTTCGATTATCCCTTCCATGCTAGCGTGTCCTGGGTATCAAATCGGACGGGCGTACAACCGAGTCTCTTCAGAGAAGGCAGGCTCGGCTGTCGTGCCAGGCTTTAAGGAACGAGAATGTTCCTCTGGAATGTTGCATTAAAGTTCAATGCCCCTGCTCCCACTGCGGCCTGGTTTGTGGCATTAGCGTTTTGTTGATTGGTGGCGAAGCTTCCGCCGAAATTGGCAGCAACCGCTGTCTGCTTAATCGCTGCCAGGGTCGTGCCACCATCACCACCTACAACCAGTTCCAACTGCTCATCGCTAAGCTCTACATACATGAACTCATTCTTCATCACGGTGTTCTCCTTTTCTTGCTAACTAATGTTGTACTCGCCCCAGTCCACAACCAGGTGACAGGATATCCGCATTGTGAGCACTCTCACCACAGTTCCCACTCAACATGGATAACAGTATGGCCTCTACGACGTTCGATTATCCCTTCATCTTATTGCGCTCTGGGTGTCAAACTTTGATCATGCCGTATAAATAGACATACGACATTTACACTACCTTGCTACATATGTAGCTAGCCGCTTTATATACTGAAAGAAGTAGCGCACCGGCAAGGTACCTTCTCGAGATGTACCTCTTTCAGTCTCTCTGGCTTTCCAGTTCTAGCTTTTTCCTGTCGGACGTATGGCCGGGTCTCTTTAGAGAAGGCAGGTTTAGCCGCCGTGCCAGGCTTTAAATAATGATGATAATATTATTCTGCACGGTGACATTAATGTTGATGAATCCCACCTGGTTTGTGACATTAGCGTTTTGCAGATTGAAAGCGTTGTTTCCGCCGAAATTGGCAGCAACCCCTGTCTGCCTAAATCTACGACTATGATGGCAACCACCTACAACCAGTTCCAACTGCTCATCGCTTAGCTCTACATACGTGAACTCATTCTTCATCACAGGGTTCTCCTTTTCTTTTTCTTGCTAACTAACGTTGTACTTGTCCCAGTCCACAACCAGGTGACAGGATATCCGCATTGTGAGCACTCTCACCACAGTTCCCACTCAACATGGATAACAGTATGGCCTCTACGACGTTCGATCATCCCTTCATCTTATTGCGTCCTGGGTGTCAAACTTTGATCATGCCGTATAAATAGACATACGACATTTACACTACCTTGCTGCATATGCAGCTAATTATTCTCTATGCTGAAAGCAAAGAAACCTCAAGAGATTTACTAATGAATTTTTAAGGTGAATCAGAAAAAATATATTAATAATCACATCAATAGTGAAGGTGTACTACAGTAAAGCTTGAGACGCTTAGATTATACACGAATATGGGATAAAAATTCTTCATGTAATGACTAATTTTGTGGAAACAGATTACCGTCTTTTTTGGTAACAATGATTTGTGTCATGAGGATAAAACAGTAGCTCAGTTTCCAACTGGACCACCAAGCCAACCTGCAAGGGGAGTGAGTTTCTTTGTCTCACATATTGCGATCAGACACTCGTATTATCATTTGGCTCATTCCTTCCGCAATCTGCGCTAGAAACGGCGGGAAAGGTCAAACTGGTTAAGTTACAGCCTCTCTCTCGAACGGTTGAAACTGCTAGATCAAAGCTATGCAACTTACTTCGTAGAGATGAAAGCGCACGACGGACGGGCCGCATCTCCTGTTGCCATGTACCATTGATCTGTGCCTCAAGTAAACGATGACGGCAACGTTCAATCAAGGATGGATCTACATGCTTTGAGGAAATATGTGCCAATAGCACCTCATAGGGACAATAGTAAGGATAAGACTCCAAAATCGGCACAATCAAGCTCATTTCATTGACGCTAAAATGGTCCTCACTAATGAGTTGGGGACCGTCTGAGAGGAGAGACAAGGTACGAGTCTCCAAATTTAGAGCCAATGTCAGGCCCGTAGACATTAGGCCTCGTAAAGAAAAATGGAGGATTTTCATCCCCTCCTCCCTATTTCTTTTGATTTGAATGAGAGGTACCTCGAGAGAGCGTTCTGCAATCTCATGACCATCGGCGTACATGATTATCGCCTCTCAAATTCCATAGCAGTGGCAGCTAGCGTAGGTATTACACAGAAAACAGTATGATGCGTTGGTATCTCTACGAGCAACCTTCCAATGGTTCGTGAAAATATGCTTTAGTATCCACTTTGCCACCTGTGTATGTGGGGTGAGCATGGCGCTGAAAGGATGATTTTCTTGCCCCTCGTTTCCTTCATGAAGTCACAGTTGCGCTTTCGCTCTCTGCCTCTTCGTGGACCGCAGCCTCTTCGTGGACAATCTTCTTCCCGCTGAATCTATAACGCAGAGTTCCAGGCTCATTGCACGTCAGCCACCACAGCGCGCCTCCTGCTAACAACACCAGCAGAGGCTCGATGGGAGAGCGAAAGCGCATGCTGCCATAGAGGAAGACGTTCTCCGCAATAGTCATCGCTATCACGAGATACACCACCAGGAGTCGTTTCCATCGTCTCAAGGTGGCCACGAGCCCCAGGGCCGCCAGGATGTAGACGGGAATCGGCATAGTTTGCATCAAACTCAACACGAACCGCGCCGACGGTCTAGTAGGGAATTCCCTCATCATAGGAATCCCGTGCACGAAGGTCACAAACCCGTGCACGAAGGTCACCGGTTTCCACATGTTTTCAAGGTGGAGGCTGAGCAAGTAGGGCATTACACTCAGATGCGTACGGATCCAAGTGAAGGCATGCTCAATATCAAGCGTCTCATTTGCCGGCGTATAAGTGGGGGCATCATGGCCAAGCGTGTGCCATGGCGGCCTCCATAAGCCATACGCGTTGGGATCATCCTCAAAAACGCGGTCACTATACGCTCCTACAAGGACTTCACCTATCCCTGTTGATATAAAAACGAACGCATGGCTCACTGTATAATTCCGATAGGTCCAGGGAGCAATGATAATGATGCCTATCAATGCGATAACCAGGCCAGCCCTGACAACGGTTCGCCAGGGCATGATTCTGGCGAGGATGACAATCATCACCCAGATGAACAGCAGGCCAAATAAGCCGGATCCATTCGGGCGCGTAAGCCCCGCCAGCGCAAGGAATACGCCACTTAAGATGATCCATCGATGGCGTCCTACCTGTTGCCGCAAGCGCAGCAATACAGTCAGGAACTTGTTACTTGCGGCCGCGATCGGCTCCGCTGGCACTGGTAAAGTACCCCGTTGTAGCCGGTATAATGAGTAGGTGAACACTGTCAGGCAAAAAGTATAGAGCGATTCGGCGAATAACCACCCATCCCAAATGAAGAGACCCGTATAAATTGCCGCAATCACCCCGCTAATCAGGGCTATACGCTTGCCAAAAAGATCTTTTGCGAGCAGGTAGACGAGCACGCATGTTCCCGAACCAATAAAACAAAAAAATAGGCGTGCATAAGCGTTATGCTCTCCTGCGAAGAAGTAAATAACAGCTATGATAAACGGCCAGAGTGGCGCACGACTCACCGTCGAATGGTGTAGATAGATACAATAGCAGTGCGCCTCAAGAAGGTTACGCGCTATGAGGTTATAGAAGTTAGCGTCTTCGAGTGGGACGTAGCCCCGCACGGCTGTCTCGTTATAGACGATACGCACGAGCAGGGCAAGGAAGAAAACAGCTATTAAAGGGAGATATTCTATTATTACAGGAAGATAGTGGTTTTTATCTTTCATGTGCATGGATCCATCCTTGTATAATTCCGATAGGTCCAGGTACTTGCTCCTCTCTCATCAAGGTCTTTCACGATTTACTACCATGTTTGAGCTGCTAAAGAGTACCTTCAAAGCGCGCTCAGTCAAGGAGTTTACTAACAGATGCTATAACGTTTGTCAAGTCCCAATAGTCAGCATTTGTGGTGCAGAGGAGGCAGCCGTGCAGCAAGTATAGCACGTTGCTGGGATTCGTGGGCAGGGTTAGTACTAATTTCACGGTTCGGTCATTTTCATGAACCTTTTAACCTGTCAAAGAACACGATGAGCCATGTAAGAGCAGCCAGCAGGCCAAGCACTGAGAGTATGGCACCGGGACGCACATAAGTTGGGGTGTAGGTATAGCTCAGCGTATGCGTTCCCGGGCCGACCTTGATGGCGGGCATTACTCCCGCGAGCAGTTGGATCGGCACAGGGGAGCCGTCCAGGTTGGCGGTCCAGCCGGGAAACTCCGGCGTGGCGATCACGAAATAGGCACCTCCATTGCTAGAAAAGGTAAAGGTATCCTGCTCCGGGGCAAGCGCGATCGTGCGCACACTGGCGTTGAGCCTGTGGAATTGATCAAGCAAGGGCGGATTTCCATCTGGTCCTGGTTGGATGAGGTAAGCGGGGCCGGCATCGGCTGTATTCTTGTAGATCAGCGTGCCGTCCACCTCTGCCACCTTCATGAGGAGTGGATCGGTCAGTGGTCGGAGCGATACCACAACGCTCACATTCATCAAACCGAGTAGCGTGGCGTCTGGTTGGACCGAGGGCGAGTCGTAGGGGATATGGAGATTATAGCCGGTATGAGTATACCCTCCGGCGTGCTGCATGTAGGCGACATAGGACTCGATCAAGAGAGGGTCCCAGCCATCGGCGAGGCGTACCTGCAATTCTACCGCGTTCGTTTGCGAGATGTTTCCCTGCTCGTCGTATATGCGTCCGGAGCCGGCCAGTTGTGCTGCCGTGCGTGCCAACGCGGAAGGTGTGGTGACGGCGCTGATATCGCCAGTGCGCGTATAGCCGATATCTGTCACGACGAGCGAGATGGCGACGAGAATGAGCGTGAGAGAACCGGCAACGGCCATCGCTCCGCGGAACGAGATGCACCGCACGCTGTGAAGAAGCACATCGGCGCCGATCCCGGCCAGCAGGGCGATCAGCAGGAGCGCGATGAACCAGATGCGGGCGAGGCCGCGAAAGAGATCGAGATCAGGCAGCACTCGCGAGACGACTAGGTACAGCGGCGAGGCGTTACCCATGGCAAGCCCGGCTACGAGTCCGATCCCGAGAACAAGCGGCCAGACTTTGCGCCAGCGCGTCACCGCTGCCAGCAGCGCCAGGACAAGAACAGCCAGTCCAGGCGCGATAAAACCCTCCCACGGCGATCCAAGCGACGAGGGCTGGACGATCAGCGAAGAGAGAAAGGTAAAGAGCGGAAGAGAATCCCCGGAACTCAACGAGAGTTGGCGAGTTGAATGATCCGTAAACTCCAGCAGCGGCAACAGATGAATTGCCGCTAGCAGAACGCCAATCGCTCCAGCGGCAGCCAATCCCGCGAGTGGGGCGCGCAGCGAGCGCCAGCCCTCCGAGCGCCAGCGTTTCACCAGGAACCAGACCGCCATTCCGGCGACCATCAACAGACCATAATAGGCCATTTGCGGATGCCCGGCCAGCAAAGTCAGCGCGATGCAAATGCCCAGTAACGCTCCCCAGCGCCGCGGCGCGCGAAGCGTTGCCCAACAAGCCAGAGCGAGCCAGGGATACCAGGCGACGGTCTGGACAATCGTCACATGTCCTGCGCCGAGGTGGCTGAGCAGCCTCGGGGTTGCCATGTAACTCACTGCTGCTATCAGCGCGGGGAAAAGCGGCAATTTGAGCGCGCGACGAGCCAGGAGCAGCATGCCCAGCCCAGCAAGTATCAGGTGCCCCATAATGAGTACGAGAAAGTAATCGCGCAGGGAAAGCAGATGAACCAGTTGCGTTGGCGGATAGAAGAGCGCGGCAAGCGGATCAGCGCCTATCGGCTGACCGCCGCCGAAGTAAGGATTCCAGAATGGCAATTGATGCGTATGCGTAAAGGTACGCTGGCTCAAGAGCGCGAAAGGCCATTGGCTGTAAACCAGATCACTGCCTGACCAGGCCGCGAATAACTGGCTCTGGTCAACAGACGCGGGCCAGAGGACCGCAGCCGCAACCACAATGAGTATTGCCACCTGGGCTACTGCTGATAGCCAGGGCACCAGCATCGCTTTCCAGGACGGGCGTTCCGTTGTTTGCTTTTTATTCATTCTTATATTCCTCATGGTTCGCTCATCTGGAAAGTCAGTTTGTAAGAATGGAGAGCGAGTGTAGAATATACAGCTGAGGGAAAGCCGAGCAAAGCCATGATGCACTCCTGTAGCGTTGAAAGCGGGGGCACATGGGAGACAGTCTGTGCCTGCTGGCTGAGAACCGCCACTGGGACATACAAGCCATCATCGGCCCGCTGTCCGCCGATAATCGTGACGCCCGGGGGCAGCCCCAACGGATCCAGGGCCGAGAGCTTGATCTTCACTTGCGGCAAGTCGGGTCGGTGATCCTTGCTATGCCCAAATTGAAACAAGCCGGCTGGGCTGGGCTGGACGTAGCCACTGACCGTGGTACCATCGACGCGCACCCGGCTGGGGTGCAAATCATACGCGCGGATCAAGTGCTGACCCAGCTCCCGCTCACAGACCTGCCACCGCTCATCGTCACTCAGGTAATCCAGCACCGCGGCCAGCCGGTCATCCGTGAAATCCAGGCTGCGCACCTCTTGCCCCAGGCACGCTTGCAAGCAGTGCTGCTGGGCCGCCCAGGGTTCGACGTGATTGAGCCAATGGTCCCCTTCCGAGAGGATGTGGCTCAGCCAGATCGCGCTCACCATTCCCAAGCTCAGCCCTTGCCAGTTCCCATGCGTGGGAAAGTGTCGATCCAGCAGGTGAGCGACCTGTATCCGTTCCAATTGCGCCAACAGGAGCGGCACATCGTCAATTCGTTCGATCGTGAGAGGTTCAAATTCGTTCATGGCGCTAGTCTACCCTCAATCTTGCCAACTGTCTAGTACAGCCTCGCGGAAGTAACACAGGAGGGGAGGGTTTGATAGAATGAGGGAAAAAGCGATGCGAAGGAGTGGCAAGCACCGATGAGATGACCGGCTTTCAGGCACTCGAACCTCTCCATCCCTCTTTCCCCATCCAGCCTGGTCACGTCGAGCGAGAAGAATTTGCATATCGCCGCCATGGCACGCTGAGTTTGATCGCCAATCTTGACGTGGTCACCGGACAACTTGTGGCTCCCAGCATTGGACCCACGCGCACGGAAGCCGACTTCGCCGCTCACATCACCCAGACCATCCAAACGGATCCGCAAGCCGGCTGGATCTTTGTCACCGATCAACTCAATACCCATCAATCCGAAGCGTGAGCTAATATCATAATGAGCGGGATTTTTGTGGTACTGAGAAGAGGTACGCGAAAGCAAGTTTACTATTCAAATTAATACGGGTCTCGATAACGTGAAGCGCTTGTTGGAAACCGTTTATCGAGATAAGTAAGGCTGCTTGCAAGCGATGTTTTTGCTGGGCTTTGTGGTCGCGGCCCTGGGCAGGTTGCTGCGCATCTGGATGTTAGGCCAATCCTGATCGAGAGTGGCGTTTCAGGATTTCTCTCGTCCACCGCATTCTCTCTTCCATCAGCGAGGAGACGGCAATTTGCTCCATCGGTATCCATCACAGAAATGCTGTAATTATCATGACTCCACAGAAAAGCGATTTCATTTTTCTGGGCCAAAACTCCTAATCACTTGATAGTTTGCTCTACAATTACTATGCTAATGCGGGTCAGTGTAAATAGCGCACATTGCTTTTATCTAAACTTAGTGAACAGGCATCATCATGAGTGTAGAGCTTCGACGCGTTGGAAAATACGAGCTGCAAAAGCGGCTAGTGCGCAGTAATGCAAGCGAGTTCTGGCGGGCCTTTGATCCTCAAGAGCAGCACTATGTAACTATCAAGTTCAGTTACACCAACCAGCAAGTAGATTCCGGCTTCATGACGCGATTTGTCCAGGAGGCAGAGAAGGTTGCTGCCCTTCACCACCCAAACATCGCGCAACTTTACGACGTCTACTTCTTCCCCTCCAAGCAACTCGATAACCTGGCAACCTCTATCATCTGTATGGTCATGGACTATGTAGAAGGACAAACACTAGCAGATTATATTCGTAGTACACCTAGCGCGGGCAAGCTTCCGCCAGGTGCCGAGATTGTTCATCTTTTTACATCTATCAGCCTGGCTATCGATTATGTGCATCAGCACAATATTATTCACGGGAATATCAAGCCGACCAATATCTTGCTCGATAAAAGCGTTCCCTCTCAAGGTCGGATTGGTGAGCCGGTTCTTACCGATTTTAGCTTTAGCAATTTGCTGCGCAACAATGGCGGTAACATCGCTCCATTTTACTTCTCGCCGGAACAGATAAAAGGCCAACCTCTTAATGCGCGTAGTGATATCTACTCGCTGGGCGTCATTCTCTATGAACTCCGTACCGGAGTGCTACCTTACCGGGGAAATAGGCCAGTCGCTATTATGATGCAGCATATCAATGCCTCACCTACTCCACCTGCGCTCATGAACCCAACCATATCACCGGCCCTGGCGAACGTCATTCTGCGCAGCCTGGCTAAAGACCCGGCAGCGCGTTTCCCAAGCGCCTCATCCATGGTGGTTGCCCTGGCTAAGTCTCTCAATATGCCAGTCCCTGAATCCCTTGACCAATCTGCTTACATGCCAGATGGCATGCTTGAGTCATTCTATACTTCTTCAACACCACAGCTATCTCAGAATAACTGGTCGCGTAGCTCTATAGCTTCTGCCGGTGGTATTACTAGCAATGTGTCTCCTGGAAGCCCGGCCAAGGAGCGAGTGCTTTCAGCCCCATCGCAGGAAGCCGGCTTGCCTGCTTTCCCATCCAGTACCTCACGTATGCGTCGTCGGCTTGGACTATTCTCCATGTGGTATTACATCGTCATCGTTGCCCTGGCGCTTGCAATCCTGGGCACTTTTGGCACATTATTCCTGTTCCCTCGTAATAATACGATGGTTGCAACAAATCGAGTAGTGGGGCACGCTTTCTTCGTCAATAGTGGGCAATTGAATGAAAACAACGCGCAGGGACTCAATGATGAGTTGCAGATCGATCTGGCGAATATCCCTGACCCATCCCCTAGTAAAAGCTATTATGCATGGATTTTGAGTGACAAGAGCCAGACCGAGTCCGCCCCGGTCTTGATCGGTCAAGTAAGTGTTAGCAATGGGAATGCGCATTTTCTCTACAAAGGCGACCAGCAACATACCAACCTGCTCTCATTTTTTAGCCGTTTTCTCGTTACTGAAGATACCACAGGTAGCCCATCGAGCAATCCTTTGATCGATAGCAGTACTTGGCGCTACTACGGCGAAATTCCGCAGACACCCAGCCCCCTGGATAAACTGCATTTTAGTATGCTCGATCACCTTCGCCATCTTCTTGTTGAATCGCCTGAGCTGAAGATACGTGGACTACATGGCGGATTGGGTCTCTGGTTTATCAGAAATATAGCAACGATCTCGGCATTAGCTAGCGGTGCCAGGGACGATTGGCATAAAAATGACACGCAATCTATCCGCGACCAGCTCATCCGTATTTTGGATTATCTTGACGGAAACTCACTTGTGCATACAGACGTTCCTCCAGGTACACCTCTGCTGGCCGATCGGCGTACCTCGCAGGTTGCATTGCTCGGACCTACTCCAGTTAACCCGGACCCCCCCGGCTACGGCTACAATGACGATGTGCCGCCGGGTTACGTGTACCTGATCGGTATTCATATGGCTGGTGCGATTCAGTCTCCTCAAACGACTCCAGATCAACGCAAGCTTGCTATTCAAATTAATACTGGCCTGGATAGCGTGAAGCGCTTGCTGGAAGCCGTTTATCGAGATGCGAAACAGCTTGTCAACCTGAATGACACTCAGCTCTTGCAACCCTCGTCTCTATCCATTCTGGACAACCTGGTCACCCAGGCCCAGGATGCCTACACCGGTCAATTCAATCTTTCTAACGGCCAGTCGGAGGGCGGAGCCATCTGGATTTACGGCAATCTCCAGCGCCTGGCCAGTTTCGATGTGAAGCCGTATACAGCCTCAGCAGTATAATTGTAGCCCGGGCATCGCTAACAAAAACGTAAATCCGCTTGTGCGCCGATGTTTTTGCTGAAATTACCCATCCAACGTTCGTCTATACAGACAAATAGATCTTTGGAATATATCCCGGTAAAGAATCTGTTTGAAGGAGCGCCTTGCATGCCGCCAACATCCCGCTACTGCTCCAACTGCGGTGCAGCCAATCCGCTATTCGCTGTATCATGCGCTGGTTGCAGCCTATCCCTGAAGATCACCGTGCCATTGCCGCCCGAACCCGAAACTGCTGCCGTCGCTCACAAAGCTGCGCATCTTAAACCCGACCAGTTGCTGGAAGGACGTTATCGTATCGTGAGCCAGGTAGGGACCGGCGGCTTTGGCGCGGTATATAAGGCAGAGGACCTACAGGATGGCAACAGGCCGGTCGCTATCAAAGAAATCGGCTTAAGCGGTCTTACCTCCCAGCAGGCGATAGAAGCCGCCGATGCCTATAATCGCGAGGTGATGATCCTATCGGATCTGAAGCATCCCAATATTCCACGTATCTATGCTCATTTCACCGATCCTGAGCACTGGTACCTTGTAATAGATTTTATCGAAGGCGAAACGCTCGAGGAGTATCGCGTGAAAGCGCCGGGAGCATGTCTCCCACTCGAGCGTGTCCTCGATATAGGCATCCAGCTCTGCATCGTACTGGATTACCTGCACAATCACCAGCCGCCTATCATCTTTCGTGATGTCAAGCCGGCCAATATCATGCTGACTCCTGCTGGAAAGCTTTACCTGATCGACTTTGACGTTGCCCGCTATTTCAAGCCAGGGAAAGCCAGGGATACCATCGCCTTTGGTTCGCCGGGCTTTGCTGCACCGGAGCAATACGGCAAAGCGCAGACGACCCCCCGGTCGGATATTTACAGCCTGGGTGTCACCCTCTACCAATTGCTGACAGGCAACGATCCTTCACTAGCACTGTTTCGCTTTGTGTCTTTGCATGTGCTGGACCAGGCCATTCCTGCTGAACTGGACGCCCTGATTATGCAGATGCTTGAAATGGATGGGAGCAAAAGGCCGGCTAGCATGGCTGGCGTTAAGCAGGAGCTACAAAACATAGCCGCCCAACAACGGATGGGAAAGGCTGGTACCTCACTGGCAGCAGGTGTACAGAATCAGCCCGCTAGTTCTATGCCGCCCGTGGTTACTTTCTCGATCCAGGGAGTCACGCTCTACATGTATCACAGGCACCACATGGGGGTGCGTGCTGTGGCCTGGTCGCCTGATGGGCTGCACGTCGCTTCAGCAAGCGAGGATCGTACTGTGCAGGTCTGGGATGCGCTCAACGGAAACCACGTCTTCACCTATCATAACCATGCTGCTGCGGTGTCTGGTGTAGCATGGTCGCCCGACGGGCAGCGTCTCGCCTCGGCAAGCGAGGATCATACTGTGCATATATGGGATACTGCCCCCGGGCTGCGCTGGCTGAGGGAGCTGGTGTTACGTACAGGGTTCAACTATGTCGTCTACGAGGGTCATGCCAGCGCAATACAAGCAGTAGCCTGGTCGCCCGATGGTAGGTATATCGCCTCGGGGAGCAGTGATAATACGGTACGTGTGTGGGATGCGATCACAAAAGATACCGTCACGATCTATCAAGGTCACACAGACGAAGTACTGGCAGTGGCATGGTCACCCAATAGCCAGCTTATTGCCTCCGCAAGCATTGATCATACCGCGCGTATATGGGATGCAATCACAAAGGATATCATCTTCACTAATCGTAGATCTTCCGATGTGACGCATGCGCTGGCATGGTCGCCCGATGGTAGGTATATCGCTCTGGGCAATAGTGATCGCACGATCCAGGTATGGGATACCGCAACGAAGCGTAAGCTCTTCACCCATAGTGGTCATTCCAGCAGCGTACGCGCGGTGGCCTGGTCGCCTGATGGCAAGCGCATCGCCTCGGCGGGCAACGATCATACGGTCCAGGTATGGGATGCAGTCTACCAGCAAGGCATAGCCCAAAAGCAGAGTGCTTTCACCTATCGCTATCACTCAGGAAGCGTCTGGACAGTGGCCTGGTCGCCCGACGGGCAGCGTATCGCCTCGGCAGGCGAGGATAGTATTGTACGCGTGTGGCAAGCAGTATGAATCCATGGTTCTCGAGGTGACATTGCCATTTTCTCTCCGCGCTGAAATGTGGTATGCTGAAATATCTGTACTGTTTGTTTTGTTGATGGCGAATCTCTCACATATTCTCCTCAAGGCCAACAAAAAAGGCCTCTCCATCGCCTCTATATGAAATAGAAAGAGGTTAGTTATATCATGGCAAGCTGGCAGAGCCATTTCATTAAGTTCGCGCTGCGGGTCATGCAAAGCCTGGGGCACCAATCCAGCTCTATTCAGCAGGAGCGTGCAAAGGTCGAGTCCAGAGTAGCGCTCGTCCCAAAGAAGCGACATGTCAAATATGAGCCTTGCGACGTAGAGGGGATGCGCGCCGAGTGGGTCACCGCGCCCGGCGCATCCCCTGAGCGAGTGATCCTGCACCTTCACGGCGGCGCCTATATCGTTGGTTCGGTTAATACGCACCGCACCCTGGCCACCGACCTCTCGCGTGTGACGAAAGCACGTGTACTCGTTGTCGAGTACCGCCTGGCTCCTGAACACCCTTTTCCCGCGGCTGTCGATGATGCATTAATCGCGTATCGCTGGCTCCTCTCTCAGGGGATTTCTCCGGAGCGCCTGGTAGTTACCGGTGATTCAGCCGGGGGGGGCTTGGCCGTCGCACTGCTCGTAGCTGCGCGGGATGCGGGCGAGCCTATGCCCACGGCTGCTGTCTGCCTCTCACCATTCGTTGACCTGGCCATGACCGGGGCATCGTTGAAGACAAAGGTCAAGGCGGATGTAATGTTGCAAGCAGAGCTGTTTGCACCTGTAATCAAAGCGTATCTTGGCGAAGCCGACCCTTGCGCACCCCTGGCCTCGCCGCTCTATGCTGACTTATATAACCTACCCCCGTTGCTCATCCAGGTCGGAACCGATGAACTGCTGCTTGATGACGCGACACGCCTTGCCGCGCGGGCACGTGCAGCAGGAGTTGAGGTTGCGTTAGAAGTCTGGGATGGTATGTTCCACACCTGGCAGGCCTGGGGTAGTATACTCCCAGAGGCGGGGCGAGCGATGGCGCATATCGGGGAATTTGTGTGCGCGCACCTGGAATGATACTAGTGAAATCTGTTGTATGCTGACTAAATGGTTGTATCGCTGGGAAGTGCTGGTCCATGCGGGGAGGAGGAGAATACATGGTTGCTTTCGCTCATCTTTACTGTGCCAAGTGCGGCACAGGTAATCCGGCACAAGCGGCATTTTGCTTTGCCTGTGGACACCCCCTGCAAGCTCCAGCGGTTGGACCCACTATCAGCTCTTCCACCGGACTGCTTGTTCAGAATCACTTGCTCAAGCAGCGCTATCACATACTTGGCCAGGTCGGCAAGGGCGGTTTCGGGGCCGTCTATAAGGCAGCAGATACACTATTTGGTTACCGGCTCGTGGCGGTCAAGGAGATGAGTCAGAGTCATCTAACTCCACAGGAGATAGCAGAGGCCATCGAGGCCTTCAAACGCGAAGCGCATATGCTCGCGGGCCTTCAGCATCCCAATATTCCCGCTATCTATGACTATTTTGGCGAAGCCGGGCACTGGTATCTCGTTATGGATTTCGTCGAAGGAGCAACACTCGAGGAACACCTGTATACATCCAAAGGAGGATATCTCCCGGTCGAGCAGGCGCTCGGCATCGGCATTCAACTCTGCACTGTCCTTGACTACTTGCACACTCGCCAACCGCCCATCATCTTCCGCGATCTCAAACCCGCTAATATTTTGCTGAGAGCTCCTGGTCAAATCTACCTGATCGACTTTGGTATTGCCCGCCACTTTACACCAGGACAGTCCAGAGATACAATTGCTTTCGGTTCACCCGGCTACGCTCCCCCCGAGCAATATGGCAAGGCGCAAACGACTCCTCGTGCAGACATCTACGCCTTGGGAGCCACACTCCACCAGTTGCTAACAGGGGATGACCCCACCCAGTCTCCATTTCGCTTTGCGCCTCTTCAGTTGCGCAGCCAAACGACTCCTGTTGGGCTTGATACCTTAATCATGCGCATGCTTGAAATAGATGAGAATAGAAGACCGGACAATATGCACGCCATCAAGCTAGAGCTGCAACGTTTGGCGGCCCAACGAACAGCCAGGCAGGTGGGCATCTTACAACCTGGAATCATGTACGTGTACCCGTCTCCAACCATTCCCAGGCAATCTTTTCCAGTTTCGCAATCTGGAGCAGGTAGTGCTATCCAGGGAAGTACTCTCTTCAGCTATCATAGTCATTCCGATAAAGTGAAATCTGTAGCCTGGTCACCGGATGGCGCGTATCTCGTCTCTGGGAGCGTCGATAAGACCGTCCAGGTTTGGGAGGCCGGCACCGGAGATCATCTCTTCACCTACACGGGTCATTCAGAAGCGGTGAATGCGGTAGCCTGGTCGCCCGATGGCAAGCTTATCGCCTCTGCAAGCAATGATTCTACTATACAAGTATGGGAGGCCAACACTGGAATCTGCATCTTCACCTGCCGTGGTCATTCCGATGCAGTAAATGCAGTGGCCTGGTCGCCCGATGGCAAGCTTATCGCCTCTGCAGGCGATGATACAACCGTAAGAATATGGGATGCCACTACCGGTCATCATCTTTTCACCTATCATGGTCACTCCGATTGGGTGCGCACGCTGGCGTGGTCACCAGACAGTAAACGCATCGCCTCGGCAGGCGATGATTCGATGGTGCACATCTGGCATGCTGCAACCAGCCGCAACACCTTCTTCACCAGGAATGCCTATCGTGGTCATTCCTATTGGGTACGTGCTGTGACATGGTCGCCCGATGGCAAGCTTATCGCCTCAGCCAGTGATGATTTGACGGTGCATGTCTGGAACGTCGCGACCAGGAAACAAATGTTGGTCTATCACGGTCATACAGATGGACTACGTGCTGTGGCATGGTCGCCCAACGGCAAGTACATTGCTTCGGGGTCGGGGAGCAACAACAATTATATTGCAGATAATACAGTGCGCATCTGGGATGCCAGCAGTGGAGATACTGTGTATATCTATCGCGGTCACTTTGATCCCGTGCTTTCCCTGGCCTGGTCACCCAATGGAGAACGAATCGCTTCAGCTTGCTGGGGTGGCTCGGTAACAGTATGGCAAGCGGGCTAAATGTAGCTGGTATGTATTCAACGTTGTTACCTCGGCCTTCTTGATGTAAGCTATTACTGAGAGAAAAAAATGAGAAATAAGCCTTTACGAGGGTACCATCATGAAAGAAACCCAAGACACAACAACCACTACCACTAATACCAATACCCTGAGCACACCAAAGAATCTTGAGTCTGTACCTGCCAACATCCCTACCGTAATGCCTCGCGTAGTAATCGTTGGTGCCGGTTTCGGCGGCTTACGGGCTGCGAAAGCCTTGCACAGCACTCCTGTTCACGTAACCGTCATCGACCGCCAGAATCACCACTTGTTCCAACCCCTGTTGTACTGGGTCGCCACCGCAGGTTTATCACCTGCGGACATCACTTCACCGGTTCGCGGCATACTGAGGAAACAGAAAAACACAGAAGTGCTGATGGCAGAGGTGACAGGCGTGGATCTAGAGCAGCGGCGCGTACTGATGGGTGAACGTTCGGTGCCCTATGATTACCTGGTGCTGGCAACTGGTGCTCACGATAATTACTTTGGGCATCCGGAGTGGGAGAATGATGCTCCCGGATTGAAATCGGTTGTAGATGCGATATCCATTCGGCGCAAGATACTGCTCGCCTTTGAAGCTGCCGAGATGGAGACCGACCCGGAGAAAATCAAAGAGCTGCTCACCTTTGTGCTGGTAGGTGCCGGGCCAACCGGCGTCGAAATGGCGGGTGCTATTGCGGAACTTGCACACAAGTCCCTTGCGACTGATTTCCGGCATATCGACACGACTTCGACGCGCATCATCCTGCTCGAGGCCACACCCAGGATACTGGCAGCATTTCCTAAGTCGCTGGCACGTAAATCACAAAAGAAAATGAACCACATGGGTATTGAAGTTCGCACGGGTGCACCTGTTTCAGCGATAGACGAACATGGCGTCGTGGCCGGGGGTGAGCGTATCGCAGCAAAAACGATCATCTGGACCGCAGGTATTTCGGCCTCTTCCGCTGGAAAATGGCTTGGCGCCGAGGTGGACCGCGCAGGTCGCGTGAAGGTGAACGCAAGACGGTAAACCTCTGCCCGGGGTTGCTCCAGTCGCTATGCAGGCCGGGCGCTACGTGGCTTCGCTGATTGCTCATCGTGTCAGAGGCGAGGAGCTGAACAAGCCATTTCAGTATCGCAACAAGGGCAACCTGGCTACAGTAGGGCGCTCCTATGCCATTGTAGACATCGGCAAGATCCGCCTCACAGGTTTAATTGCCTGGGCGATGTGGCTTGTCGTACATATCTACTACCTGATTGGATTCCGCAATCGTTTTATTACGCTCTTCCAGTGGGCCTGGACCTACTTCACCTATACACGCGGTGCGCGCCTCATTACATTCGAGAATGAACATGAACCTTAGAGAAGACTCACGCTTCTAGCGCTCTCTCCCGCAATGTGATATACTCCAACTCGCTGCACACATTCAGCTAATTCACCTGTAATACAACCTGGGAATACATCATGTTTTACGATCACACAAAAATTTATGTCAAGGCGGGCAATGGTGGTGATGGCTCCATTCACTTCCGCCGTGAAAAGTTTGTTCCGTTTGGAGGTCCCGATGGCGGTGATGGGGGTAGAGGAGGCAGCGTCTACATAGAGGCTACCTCTAATTTAAATACGCTCATTGATTATCGCTATCGCCAGCACTTCAAGGCCTCTTCCGGTGTTGCTGGAGCACGCCAGAAAATGCATGGTGCCGCAGGGGAAGATGTTACCCTGCTCGTCCCCTGCGGCACAGTTATTCGCGATGCTGAGACCAACGAATTAATTGCCGACCTCGTGGATGAAGGTCAGCTCGTGATGGTAGCTCGCGGTGGTCGTGGCGGCCTGGGCAATGTGCATTTTGCCACGGCAACCCACCAGGCCCCGCGCGAAGCCCAGAGAGGTGAACCCGGCGAAGAACGCTGGCTCCTGCTCGAGTTGCGCCTGGTAGCTGATGTCGGGCTGGTTGGTTATCCCAATGCAGGCAAATCGACCCTGCTTTCCGTCGTGACTGCCGCAGCGCCCAAAATTGCCGATTATCCTTTCACCACCCTGTCACCCAATCTCGGCGTTGTTACTATTGGGCAACCCGGTAGCGGCGATGAGTTCAGCTTTGTGCTGGCCGATATTCCAGGGCTAATCGAGGGCGCGGCACAGGGTGTCGGTCTCGGGCATGAATTTTTGCGCCACATCCAACGCACCCGCCTGCTCATACACTTGCTTGATGGCGCAGCGTTCGAGAGTGATCTCTGGCAAAACTTTCAAGCCATCAACCAGGAACTACGTGAGTATGATGAGCGCCTGGCAACTCGCCCACAGATCGTCGTGCTCAACAAAATGGACCTTCCCGAGGCGCAGGAGCGCTGGCCCGCACTTAAAGCAAAGGTTGAAGCAGCAGGGTATCCTGCCTTTGCAATCTCTGCTGTTACCCATCAAGGTACCAGTGAACTTATGCAGTATGCCGCCCAGCGCCTGCAGGAGATTCAACAGGAGGAGGCAGAACGGGCTGCTGCCCAGGCCATCTCCGATGTGGAGGGGCCTGTATTGCGTCCCAAGCCCGAAGATGCTTTTTCAATAACCAGGGAAAAGGGCGTCTATATAGTGAAGGGAAAACGCGTCGAGCGAACAGTAAACATGACCAACCTGGAGAGCGAAGAAAGCATGGACCGATTGCAGGTGACGCTTGCTAAGATGGGGGTTACCAGCGCACTCGAAGAAGCAGGGGTTAAGGTAGGCGATAAAGTTCGTTTCGGCAAGATTGAACTGGTTTGGGGAGAATGAACTAAGCAGGAGCATTCCTTGTAGCACAAGAAGTATGTTATACTTGGAGTAGATGTTGCTGCCTGTAGTATGCATAAGCGCATATCGTGTCCCTCGGACATCCAACTGTGCGGGCATCTTCTTACCACCACCAAAATAAAAATCACAGAATGCGAGCGATGCCAGGCAAATGGGAGAGACGCTGAACCTGCTATTTTGTAGCCGTGAGGATGGCACCTATGAGTTAGAGGTCAAAGAGAGCTGGTCGGGACATGCCGTCAGCGGCAGCTTTGTTCCTCCTTACACACCCCGGCAACTGACTGCTCTCTTACGAAAGCTCAATACCTTAGAGATCGATGACCAGGAGTTACACGACATTGGACACCGCCTCTTTCTCGCCCTGTGCGGATCAGAAACTCCCGGGGCGAATCGCCGCGAGTCCTCGGAACAATCTGTGCAAGCCATGTTACGCAGTGTCATTCAACGCACCCTTAAGCGCCGGGGTACAGTTGCGCTGACGCTTGTCTTCGCGCCTGGCTGTGATGAATTTGTGCGCTATCCCTGGGAACTCTTGCATAATGGCGAGCACTTCCTGCTTGCGTCCGGTGTCTTTACGCTCACGCGTGCCCTGCTGCAGTCAGATATCCGGGCAGGATGTGAATTACCCGTCCATCCACCGATGCGCTTGCTGTATATCGGGGCCTCGCCGCTCGATTGCCCGCCGCTGGAAACCGCGCGCAGCTTTGAAGCCTTGCAACATGGACTCTCACGCCTGGTCGAGGATGGGCATGTTTTCCTGGACACATTACCGGCACCAACCTTCGATGAACTGGTGCGCTATCTCAACTCAGTTGGCGGTGCGAGCGCATTTGATGATCAAGATACGACCATTCCCTGTTATGCGCTCCACTTCGATGGACATGGAGCGTTTGGCCGTCTCTGCCCATCTGAAGCGTGCGACGAGCTGAATGATGCGAATGCTCGCACCTGTAAGGAGTGTGACGCCTCCCTCAGTCGCGTTAAACCACAGACCTATCTCTGTTTCTGTGATGAAGAAGGGAGGAGCAGGCTGATTGGCACCGAATCGCTGCGCGATCTGCTCATGAGCAGCGATGTCCGTCTCGCCGTCTTCTCTGCCTGCGAGACGGCCACGCTAATGGAAGAGCGACCGCATCACCAGCAGCGTAAGGCGGCTGTCGATGCCACCTTAGCCACGGCCTTAGTCACAGCCCAGGTCCCCGCCGTCGTGGCGATGCCGTTCTCGTTGCAAGATGACCTCACACCCACCTTCACGTCTCACTTCTACGAAGCCCTGGCCAGTGGCCGCACACTGGAAGAAGCCCTCTCTCGCGCTCGCCAGGCCTTGTTACCGATTAAGCAGCATAGCTGGTTCGTGCCGGTGCTCTACCGGCAAGTTGGTGAGGGCCAGGAAGGCCCGGTGGCCTTCCTGGCAACCCGCGATGAACCTGAAGAACACGACCATCCCCTGGCACACCTGGGAGCCTCGACCGTCTTTGTCGGGCGTGAACAGGAACTGCGTGCATTGAGCGAACTGCTGACTGAAGCGGTGCAAGGCGAAGAGCAGCATGGAACAGCAGGCAATACGCGCAAATTGCGGCCAGGCGTTCATCACTTGGCCCTGACCGGCCCCGCAGGCATTGGCAAGAGCGAACTGGCATTTGAAGTGGTGCGTCGCAACCGTGAGAAATTCCCCGGCGGGGTCATCGGTATTTCCCTGGATGGGGGCAAGTCGCCTGGCAACGCGCTCATTGAAATCGCGCATCACCTGCGCATACTCAATAAAGAGATGCATACAGCTGATCTCAGCCACTGTGAGCGAACAGTGCTGAATGCACTCCGTTCTCTAGCCAATCGAGGACTGCCTTCGCTGCTGCTTCTCGATGGCTTCGAAGAGGTACAGGAGCACGCTGAGGTAGGGAGCTGGTACCGTTTTCTCTGCGCCTTACCCGAGCAAGTCGTCGTCTTACTGACCTCGCGGTCCAGCCCCGCATCGATCGCCACCCTTGAGGGAGCTGCCTGCCGCTGGTATGAATATGCTGTCGGCAAAATGACGAGTGCGGATTTACTCCAGCTCTTTGCCGAGCTTGCTTCAGATAGCGGGATCGATCAGCGCATTCATCTCGCCGATCCCAACCAGCAGGCCATTTTGCAAGAAATCAGCACCTTATTGGATGGCTATCCACTGGGCGCGCAGTTGATCTTTGGCACCTCCCACCGCGCGATTGCCGGGAGAGTCTACCGGCCGGAAGCTGCGACTCGTTCGCTGGAAGAGGTGCGCGATGAGTTGCGCGAAACGCTGCCCGAGGGCATCTGGGCTGTCCTGGACATTGCCTACCGGCGGCTGTCTTCCTCGGCGCAATTGCTGCTGCCGTACCTGGCCGCCTTTAAATTACCCTTTAGCCGCGAGCAAATCGTCATGCTGATAGCCCCAGAGGCCCCGGCCGCTGTCCGCGCTGCTGTCCGCCTGGAGCATGAGCACTACCTGCAAGATCTGCATGCCAACGGCAAGGAATCGCTACAGGGGGCGGGAACAGACATCCCCACGGAGCTTGCCAGGAACTGGCGTGCTGCGCGCGATGAACTGGTGGACGCTTCATTCATCCAGTTCGATGGGCGTGTCTATACTCTCCATCCCCAGGTACGTCACTTTGCACTCTCGCACCTGCCACAGGAGGAACGCCGCCGGGTGCATCGTGTCATGGCGACCTACTACAGTAGCCTGCCGCAGCCCAGCCCGGATGAGTGGTTTGCCGCCTTTGAGCACCTGGAAGACGCTGGGGAACCGCAGGACCTGCAAAGGGCAGTGCACCTGGCTGTCCGTGGGTCCTGGGCGTTGCGTACCAGGGGCTATGCCTCCGAACTCAGAGCCATATTGCACCGTGCCGAGACCTATGCGCTCGACCTGGGGAATAAAACGGGTGAGGGTCAGGTCCAATACTGCCTGGGCGCGATCTTGCGCCGCCTTGGAAAGTATGCCGAAGCGCTCGGTTGCCTGACGCGCAGTTTAACCCTGCATCGTGAGCAGCATGAGCGGGATGAAGAGGCCTGGGCGTTGTACGAACTCGCGGAGCTCTTTCGCGAGGAGGGGCATTATCAGCAGGCTGGTCAGCATGCCAAGGAAGCCATCATCCTCTTCCGTGAGGCCGGTGACACCAAAGGCGAGGCATGGATGCATACTGTACTGGGTGAAGTCAGTCGTGGGCATGGTTACTACTATGATGCCCTGGGGCACTTTGAACGTGCACTTGCCAGTTTTCGTGACTTGTCCGGTGGGGAGGGCTATCCCTGGACGTTGCGCGATCGCGGTACAGTTCACGAAGCGCTGGGCACCTATGCTGAAGCCCTGGCAGACTATGAAGAAGCGCTGCGTCTCTTCAACGCACTCGGCTCGCGTTACGGGCAGGCCTGGGTCTATGTTGACCAGGCCATCGTGTATATCGACCAGGGAAAACTGGACCATGCCAGGCACACCTGTAACGATGCTATCGGTATCTTCCGTGAACAGGGAGCGCGCCGCGGCGAGGGCTGGGCCTTAATGGTCCTCGGAGATGTAGCCCGCAAAATGCGGAAACTCGGTGATGCTCGCAGCTACTACAACGAGGCCCTGGCTATCTTCAACAGCATGGGTGACCGGGTAGACCAGGCCCGTGTCCTTAATGCACTGGGTGCTGTCTCCCAGGGAGAGAGCGAGTACCCGGAGGCAAAAGAACACTTTGAGCATGCCTATGCAATCGCACACGAACAGGAATCACTCCAACTCGAAGGCCGTGCCCTGCGTGGCCTCGGTGATGTAGCGCGTGCCATGCGCCAACTTTCAGAGGCTGACCGCTTCTACAACCAGGCAGCCATGATTGCCACGAATCTGGACACGCCCGCCGAGCGGTGCGCTGTCCTGCATCACCAGGGTGAATTACGCTACCTCCAGGGACAGCACCGTGAGGCGCTCGTCGCATGGGTCCAGGCCCTCGCCCAGGACCGGCGCCTGGGACACCCCGATCGGCAAGCCCTCCAGGACCGGATTAGCGCCTTGGTCACAGAACAGCACCTGGAGGAAGCGTATGCTGAACTACGCAAGCAGTTCGAGGTTTAGGGGCTTTTACGGCACCACCTCGTACTGAATCACCGCCGTAGGAGCAACATGAATGCGGTCGCCATGCGCAAGCACATGCTTATCCACGAGGTGCCCCTGGTAGACCAGGCCATTAAGGCTATCGGCATCCTCAATCACCCACGCCCCGTTCTCCCAGCGTATCTTGGCGTGTAGACGCGAAACACGCTGGGAAGGTACCTGTACATCATTCCCCGAAAGGCGACCGACAGTCAGAACGGCTTTATTCAACTGGTGTTCGCCGACGATTCTCCCATCTACCTCGATCAAGACACGCGCTTTCCGGTTGAATGCCACCGGCTGGGGCTGATTGTTTCTTGCAGCTTGTGGCGCTGGCTGCCTGCCACCATCAACGTAACCTGCCTGCGCTCGTTGTCCTCCACTAACAGGCATCGCCACTGGCGAGGGAGGCTGTGTAGGCCGTTGCTGGGGTGCTGATGGTACCTGGTACTGTCCCACAGGTGCGGGGAAAGCCACAAATGCTGAGCGAATAATCGACTTATCGCCAGCGCGGTCCAGGTTATAGCGGTTCTGCTCTTCCAGGAGGCCAGCAAACACCCCGCCCTGGCGCTTCAAATCCTTGAAGGAGCCCTGCTCAACAATACGCCCATCCTTGAGAACGATGATCTCGTCAACATTGCCGAGCGTGCTCAGGCGGTGGGAAATCATCAGCACAGTACGTCCCACAACCAGCTTGTCCAGGGCGTGCATCACCTCGGCCTCAGCTTCTACATCCAGGGCTGCTGTAGGCTCATCCAGGATCAGGATTGGCGAGTCACGTAAGATTGCGCGCGCAATTGCCAGGCGCTGGCGCTGCCCACCGGAGAAGTTCTTGCCCTGCTCGCGTACCTCCGTCTCGTAGCCATCGGGGAGACTTACAATGGTTTCATGGACATAGGCTTTCTTGGCGGCATCGATAATCTCCTCCATGCTCGCTCCTGGTTTGCCTATTTCGATGTTCTCGCGGACATTTCCTTCGAACAACACGTTATCCTGCAGCACCATGCTCACATTCTGGCGTAATATGTCGAGCGGGTACACGCGGTTTTCTACGCCATCGATTTTAACCGCCCCCTGTTGGATTTCGTAGAAGCGCGAAATCAGCTTGACCAGCGTGGTTTTGCCACCGCCAGAAAGCCCGACCAGCGCCACCTTCTTGCCCGCCGCAATGTGCAGGTTGATCCCTTTCAGGACAGGCCGGTTTGGGCTATAGCTGAAGACGACATGGTCGAAGATGATATCACCCTTGAGTTTAGTTGGACCATGATAGTGGGTCGCGCTTTCGACAACTTCTGGTGCAGCATCCAGCACTTCCTGGATGCGCTCAGCCCCAGATGACGCATTGTTATAGACGTAAGCCAATTTCGAGACGTTGCGAATGGGCTGGTACATCAGCGCAAGGAAGCTCAGGAAGACTGTCAAGCTGCCGACGGTAAGGGAGAACGCTGGAATAGTAAGAAACCAAAAAGTGAAGGTATTACCAGCCACGACATATGTTCCCACACCTATAATGATGGCGGTACTAATTGATGTCAGGATAGCGACAATCGGAGTGAATTGGGCCTGTAAGCCGCCTGCACGCAGGCCTGCCGCGCGGTTCTTCACAACGTATTTTCTGAAGCGCAAGTCTTCGCGCTCCTCAAGTGTGAAGGCTTTGAGCACTGTGATGGCCCCGATATCTTCAGTGGCAACGTTCGCTACCTGCCCGGCTGCCTTCGAAGCTTTTTTCGACGCCGCCTTGATACTGGCGGTGTAGCCGAAAACCGATATGATAAGGGGCGGTAGGATAACAACGGAGAGGATCGTGAATTGCCGGTTAATGAGCAACATCACGACGACCACACCTGCAATTGTCAGAATGGCTGTCATCACATCGACCAGTCCATCGGTGACGAGCTTCTCGATGTCCGTGATGTTGCCCGTAATGCGCTGGACGAGATCACCTTTCTTTTGCTTGCCGTGCCAGTCCAGTGAGAGGCGTTCCAGGTGTGCAAAGAGTTGTTTGCGCAGCCTCGCGCTCAGATTCTGTCCAATAAATGCCGCCAGGTAGAGTTCAATATATTGCAGGAGGGCGCTTAACACGGCAAGTACGATTAACGCGGCTACCGAGAAAAGGATCACACCAAGCACCGTGTGCACTTGCCCATGTGGCGGGAGCTGCATGCTGAAGCGATCAAAAAAACTTACTGGGCCGTTCAGAAATGAGAAATTTGGGTCCGTAAAAGGGTCCTTAGTAGGAGGTACAATTTTTTCCAGGATAATTTTGAGCGAAAAGGGCAGCAAAATGCTGGCACCTACCTGGGCAATTGACATCACCACGGCGACCACCATCAGGAAGCGGTAGCCCTTCAGGTTGCGAAACAGGAAACCAATCATTGATATCTCCTCCGTGCTTCATATTTGCCGTAATCTCCAATCCGGGCGGATAGGCATTCAGGGTCTCGAACTAGTAATGCATAGCTAGATATTGATACAAGAGACCACCTCAGATGCAATAGAATAGAAAAAAGCTATCGTCGAGCGTTAAACCTGTTAGATGGAACTGATCAAAGTCTACCACAAAGATATACGACTGTGGAAGAGAATTTTTATCTTGGCTAAAGCAAGCAAGTCTGATACAATAGCTGAGGTTGGTCAACACACCGTTCTTGTGGTAAATATCCAATGGGCTGCAACGCCCGCCATTCGCCTGGTAAAAGTTCACACCAATTTTATGGTTCAGGTCATGGTGAAAATGTTTTCATCGCTCAATACTAGATAGAACTAAGAATTTCATCGAACACATGTGAAGGTATTACGGAGGTTAGACCTATGGCAGCACAAGCACAGGCAGTGTCGCCATCGAAACGTTCTGGCGTGCGCTGGGTGTTTCTCTTGATAACAGGTATAGCCTGTTTTGGCTTACTGGCATACCTGCTTTTTCAGATTGTTGATCAATTTGTTGTACCCCCACCGGCTCACCGGCTCATATTAATCCAGGATGTCCCACTGCCCAATGGCCTGCCTACTCCTGCCCAGGAAAAACGGCTGGTTCCAGGCGCTGCCCAGGAGACCTTGCTGGCTCCGGGCGTAGCGGTAGATTTCGATGCATTCGACTTTCAGGCGCTTGATGTAGCCACGCATCGCCTGTTCATTGCGCATAGCGGGCCGAGTCCCGACTTGCTGGCGCTGGACAAAAACGTGAACTTTAATGCAACGCGCGATGGGCCATTTGATGGGAATATTATTGTCTTTGATACGCAGCAGCAAAAGATCATTGCGCGTATCAATATTCCCCAGGTCACCGGTGTCGTGGATGCGCCCGACCTGGATGAAGTTTTTGCCGCCAGTGATAGTGATCAAAGCATCGTGTATGCCATCGATGTGCACACCCTGGTAACCACACCGATTGTGCTCAACACTCTCGAAAGCCCCGATGCTCTATCCTATGACGCGGCTGGTAAAAGGATTTTCGCTTCCGACCCCGGCGCACCGGCAGACCCGGTTAAAACAATGAATGTGGACAGAGGGAACGAGAACATCGCAGTCATTGATGCCATCACTGATAAATTGATCAAGTATATCAATCTGGGCAACCTACCGCTCTTGCCAGGTGAAAATGTCCAGAATAACTTGCTTGACCCCAAGAACAACAACATTCCTCTCTACGGCCATGACGTGGGGCATAATGTCTACGACGAGGGCTTGCAGCGCCTCTTTGTCACCTCTACGGTATTGCCGAATGCCGATGATCCCAATCCCTTCGTCTTGCCGCCGCGAGGTACAGGTGAGTTCTTTGAGATCGATCCCGCGAATGCTGCCAACCCGATTGTCAAGGAAATCGACCTACCAGACACGTGCAGCACTCCCCATGGTCTTGCTATTGATGAAGCGCAGCAAGTCGCGTTTATCGCCTGCACCGATTTAGATGCGGCCACCAACCTTTATGAGAATCTCGTGAGGGTCGATTTAACGACGATGACGGTGATTCCTACCGATCCCAGAACCACCCGCTTAGAGAACGGCCCTGATATCGTCAGGATAGATAAGGATAGTGCCCAAAATATAGATATTCTGTTTGTGGCCTGTGCAGCGGGCATTTCCATTTTTGATATCACGCCGGGTCATTTTCACAAACTCGGTGATGAAATCCTTGGCAAACAGACACACACCATTGCCATTGATCAGGCGACGCAAACTGTGTATCTGCCGTTTACTATTGGGGGAAGACCCGTCCTGAGGGTTGCCCGGTATGATCCCAATGGACAATCGAGCTTGTAAACGGGGAAACTCTTACAGAGGCGCCTGGACTTACCAGGCGCCTCTGTATTTTTATACTTCTGAATACGCGGTTTCCTGTCACGTTTATCCACCATCGCCGGTTTACTTCATTCTTTACGATGTTACGAATTGCAGCACCGCCGTGGGGGCAACGTAAATGCGATCGCCATTGGTGAGCATAATCCGGTCAATACGCTGGCCGCGATAGATTAGGCCGTTGAGACTTTCCGCGTCCTCGATAACCCACGTGCCATTCTCCTGGCGTATCCTGGCGTGCAGTCGCGAGACGCGCTGCGCAGGTATCTGCACATCGTTCCCGGAAAGCCGCCCAACGGTGAGCACAGGCTTGTTCAAGGCGCGTTCACCAATGACTTTGCCGTCAATTTCGATCAGCACACGCGGTTTTATGGGGGCACCGGGAGCAGCTACGCGTTGATTTTGTTGCCAATTATAAGCATCCGCGTTACCAGCAGGATAGAGAGACGGTGGCAGGGGCCCTGCCGTGGGTTGAGTCGGAGCCGGGACAAAGGGAGGACGCGGAGGTTGCTGGACCTGGCGCTGATCGTAGACATCCATAGGCACGAAAGCCGAACGGATCATGGACTTTTCGGCGGCTTTCTCCAGGTTGAAGCGATTCTGCTCCGCCAGCAGTCCCGCGAATACCCCGCCCCTGCGCTTCAACTCCTGGAACGATCCCTGCTCGGCGATTTGTCCATTCTTGAGGACGATGATCTCTTCCACGTTGCCAAGCGTGCTGAGGCGGTGAGAGATCATGATAACAGTGCGTCCAACAATCAATTTTTCCAGCGCGTGCATCACCTCGGACTCGGATTCAACATCCAGGGCGGCGGTAGGTTCATCCAGGATCAGGATGGGCGCATCGCGCAGGATGGCACGGGCGATGGCCATACGCTGGCGCTGGCCCCCCGACAGATTCTTGCCCTGTTCGCGTATTTCACCATCATATCCGCCGAGATCCCTGATGATGGTTTCGTGTATGTTGGCCTTTTTCGCCGCCTCGATCACTTCATACAGGGGCGCACCCGGCTTGCCTATGGCAATATTTTCAGCCACTGTACCCTCAAACAGCACCGAGTCCTGTAAGACCATGCTCACATTCTGGCGCAGGACAGTGAGCGGGTACGCGCGGTTATCAACCCCGTCAACCTTCACCGCCCCCTGCTGAATTTCGTAAAAGCGCGGGATGAGCTTGACCAGCGTTGTTTTACCGCCGCCTGAAAGACCAACGAGCGCAACCTTCTTCCCGGCAGGAATATGCAGATTGATCCCTTTGAGTACAGTTTGCTCACGGGTGTAGCCAAAGATGACGTTCTCAAAGCGAATATCGCCCTGCAGTTTGGTTGGCCCATGATAAGGAGCCTGGCTCTCTAACACTTCGGGGGCCTGATCCAACACTTCCTGAATGCGTTCCGCACCAGACGTCGCGGTGCCGTAAAGGGCAGTTAGCTTGGAAAGGTCGCGCATAGGCTGGTAGAGCAGACCGAGGAAGATGAGGAACAAGATCAGCGTTCCGATATCCACGCTCTCGGCTGGAATGGTGAAGAAGCCAAGTTTGAAGGGGTTACCGGCAGCGACGTAGCCACCTACACCAATCACCGCCGCAGTACCCAGGGACACCAGGAAGCCGACGATAGGAGCGAATTGCGCCTGCAAGCTGCCCGCGCGCAGTCCTGCCCGGCGGTTCTTATCGACGTAATCACCAAAGCGCAGCGCCTCCTTCTCCTCGCGGGTGAAGACCTTGATGACGGTGAGCGCGTTGATATCTTCCGTCGCCACATCCGCAACCTGGCCTGTCGCTTTCGCCGCCCTCTTCGTTGCGGTCTTGATGCTCTTCGTATAGCCCAGAGTAATCACGAACAGCGCGGGCATAATTGTCAGCGCAATGACAGTATACGCCGAGCTAAGGAATAGCATGACCGCCACAATAGCTGCCAGGGTCAAAACGGCTGCCAGCAGGTCTACCATGCCATCGGTGACGAGTTTCTCAATATCAGCGATATTGCCCGTAATGCGCTGGACAAGATCGCCCTTCTTATGCTTGCCGTGCCAGTCGAGCGATAATCGTTGCAGGTGTTCGAACAATTGGTTGCGCAGCCTGGCGGTCAGATTTTGCGCGATATAGGCCGCGAGGTAGAGGTCCAGGTAGGCCAGTACGGCGGCTATTGTGCCGAAGATGATGAGCATCAACACCGAAAACACGATCACACCGTTGGTACTATGATGGGTGGTGACTAATACGGGATTCGGATCAGACGGTGAAATAGGACACGGCGTTAATCCCGGCGTCTGATTTGGTCCGTTTGGAGTCAACGGAGCCAGCGACGGGTCAAACAGGGGGATGTCAAATTTATCGAGAATCGGATTGAGAAACCGGAAGGTGCAGGCCGGGTCGTTGCCCGCATTCGTCACCTTACCCGGAATAAATTTGAGTGGGAAAGCGGCGGCAATAGTGCAGCCTACCTGCAAGACCGTCACTATGATGGCGATCACAACAAGCAAACGATAACCTTTTAAGTTTCGGAACAGAAATTTGGGTAACATGGATGCCTCCCGGTTTCAGTTTGATAAGCATGCTGCAACCTCCTCAAGCATAGCTGCCAGTTCTTTGGGCCGTGGACTATTGAGACGATTGACCCGCCGCGTGGCAATTTTGAATAAGAGTGCAGCTTCGTAGAGTCGTGAACGCTGCAAAATGCCGTCAACGGCATCCTGGGGGACACCGAGCTCGAGCATAGCCTGACGGTATGCAGTCGTAAACACCTCCGCTGCAGCCTGGAACCATGGCATCATACCGGGATGATGATACCAGAGTCCACTTGGGCGCAGGTAGGCCAGGAAGTAGCCTACATCCAGCGCCGGGTCTGCCAGGCAAAACCCATCAAAGTCTACCACAAACACGCGATGACTGTGGAAGAGCAACTGGCTGGCTTTAAAACCACCATGTGCAGGTCGATAGGCATCGGGTTGAAGTGTCTCTAAGCGTGTGGCAAGCTGCTGCGCGAGTTGCTGCACCTCCTCCGCCTGCGCCAGATTACCGCCAGCAATCAACGCAGCCCGCTCGCGAGCGCGCTTCGCCTCTTTTGCTCCCGTGCGTGGTGCATTTTCGTCAGGACGTACCGTGCTGCAATGCAGCCTGGCCAGGGCGATTGCGCTAAGCTGTAACTGCTCAACTGGGATGACCAGTTCCGTGATCTCACCACCTCGTCCCTGCTCCATTCGGGGCCGCAGCGCGCGCGGACCTGTCACCAGTTGCTCCTCTGTACTGGCAGGTTGCACGGCCTCATTAAAGGTCAGCCCGAGCGCATCGATCATGCCCAGCGGTCGCGGCAGGAACGGTGCCCCTCCGGTCTTACCGGCTTGCTCGTCATAGAGTCGCTGCTGTAAAGCCTGCACGCTGCGCGCCTGCTCCGGGTCAGCATACACCTTCCCGAATAGCATCATGTTTTTGTGAATGCTGGCTTCACCGGTAGCGTGTTCCATTGTGAGATGATAGCGAATGACGCAGCGATTAGCGGGTTTATAGCGCACTGGTATCGCACTTGCAGAGATAAGCCGCCAGCCGTCATCACCCAGTTGTGTTCGAGCAGCAAACTGCAAAGCCCCGAACAGAGAGCCATGCGGCACGGTATCGCAGCTCGCTGCCAGTGCGGGCAGGCCCCCATCGGCCGGAAAGGCCTGGACTGAGAGCCCGATGTCATTAGCGCGTAGTACGCCCGTCGCCTGCACTTCTAACTGCGCCTCTCGCGCCTGTGCTTCTGTGAAGCGTATATGCGCGCCGTCGAGCGCCTCCTCATCCAGTGTCAGGCTGACCGAACGATTGGGATCGCTCGCGTGTGCTTTGCCGCCGCGTCCTAGCTCGTCTACGCTGTAGATGACCGCCAGGCCCCGCGCAGGTTTGCGCCGCAGGTAGCGCACAAACAGACCCAGCGGCTTTTGCGCTCCAGGTAACAGAGGGCGATGTGCACGTGCGTACAGCAGTGTCACAACGCCTGGAAGGTCAAGTATGGATAGACGGCCATCTGGAGCGCTCATGCTATTGCCTTCCTCTCTTTCGCTATACGTTCCACCAGGGCCACCAGGGCGCCATCGGCCCCCGGTACGCCACGAAAACCTGGAAATGAATTGACATCCACAATTATCGGCCCTCGCTCGGTTATCAGGAGATCAACGCCGAAGAGCCGCATATCGAAAACCCGCCCAATCTCCAGGGCAATATGCGCCCAATCGCGCGGCAACTCCTCTGGTGGTATCGGAAAATCTTCCCTCGAGGCATTCACTTCCAATGGGGTGTGCCGGCGTGCCGCGAATATGTGTTGATCGATGACCCATAACTTGTTATCCCATCCATCGCCGGCTGCGAACTCTTGTAACACGACTGGCTCCTGGCTCCATTCTGCTGCCAGGGCCTGTAACTGCTCGATAGTGCGCACCTTGTCTACCAGGTCGCCCCTGTGGCTGTAGTGGCTTTTAATAATCAACGGAAAGGAGAGGCTTGCCAGGAAGTCGCGGTCTGAAAGCAGCCCTTCCAGCGTTGGGAAACTCCACGTTTGAGGCCACGGCAAGTGCGCCTCGTGCATGCGTTGTGCCATGAGCACGCGATCCTGGCAGGCGACTGACGAAGCCCAACTATTTATAACCAGCGCCCCTTTCTGTTCCAGGACGTGCGCAACATCCAAGGCCTGTGGAGCATGTGATTTCAGCAGGTAGAGGTCGGCCATTGGATGTTTCTCTTCCTCTGCAATAGCTTCGGCACCTGTAAGGGTCCGTACGTCTAGCAGCCGGACATTATGGGTAGCGCTGAGTTGTCTCAACGCTACAGCGATCACGGGATGATGTGGTGTCTCAGGATTGTCCATGATGAGGCAGATGTCCATGCGCTCACAAACTCCTTCTTATCTGCTTACCGATTACAGCCAGCAAGACCGCTCTCCACGTTCTCGCTGCCTGCCATCTTTACTAATCTGTCTTGTATTGTTGCTGCCTTGGCTTTTTTGGCTTCAAGTGCCTCTCGCCGCTGTCGAGCCCGTTCCATATTTGCGGCTCGTTCTATCTCAGCTCGCTTCGCCGCATGCAATACATACTCTGAGACGCGCACAACTGCTCGCGGCACTCGCCCGAAGCTAGGGAAGTCATTGATATCCAGTATTGCCGGTCCCCGCGGGGTTTCAACAACATCCACTCCGTAAATATCCAGCCCGAAGAGTTTGCCAACTTGCAGAACCAGTTTGCGGACCCGTGGGGTTAATGGCACAAAGTGTTCTTCCACGTCGGCATGTAATGGCGACTTCTTGGCAATGGCAGCATAGACCTCTTGACCGGTGACGTACACTTTAATGTCAAAGCCCGCGTTTTCTGCGTAACGCTGTGCCAGGAAGAAACTGTCATTGGCTTCGGCAATCTCTAATGCCTCCAGGTCCGCAGGGCTGTCAAGTCGATAAATGCCTCGGCAGGAACTCCCGTTGCTCGGTTTGACAACTATCGGGTACTCCTCGGGTGGAATCTGCTTAAGTAACCGTGGGTGAGCAACAAAATATGTAGGGGGAATGGGCAAGCCGTGTGCATGTGCAAAAGCGGCTGCTACCGCTTTATCTCGCACGAGGCGTATGGAACGCGAGTTGTTGATAGTGGGAATACCGACAGCCTCTGCCGCCTCTAAGATACTGAGTCCAGGCCCATCTGCCAGCGATTTCAACACATACGCATCATAGCCTTGCTGTGCCAGGTCAGATAAACATGTGACCGCCGTCTGGGGTTCCAACAGGTCGACATCGTGACCCCACTGGAGGAGCTGATCTGCAATGACCATCGGCATAGGATCATTTCGATATTGCTCTTCAACAATAAAGCAGAAACGCATCTCGACCC
>WNFA01000466.1_pt1 | contig 58156 bp, 53 predicted proteins | sample 5400481 | NCBI WGS metagenome assembly WNFA01 (sample SAMN13153340, study PRJNA577476) | soil metagenome | isolation source: 120 cm saprolite under Douglas fir tree site 2 hole 1 replicate 2 | place: USA:California | collected 2015-04-18 | reverse complement strand
GCTTCACCTTCGCGATGGCGCGGCATGCCGCCGTTGATCTTGCGCAGGTCTATGGGACGCCGCCTCTGAATTCCAAGCTCAATCGGCTGTCGTCGGCAGATTTTGCACACATGCGCGATTCGCTGGCCGAGGTGGGACTACAGTTGCAACACGAAGAGGATGCGGAAAGGCGTCTTTATGAGATACGACGGTCGTATGAACCGTTTGTCAATGCCCTGGCGGATCACCTGCTCCTGAATCTGCCTCCCTGGATCCTGGCGACCAAGACCGTCGATGACTGGCAGACGAGTGCCTGGGATCATTTTGCGGAGTGGTCCCCTGAAAAACTCGATGAGATCACGCATATCATCGTCGATCACAAAAAGAAGATGCCGCTGCATTCAAGCCATGAGCACCCACATAGCCCTCACGTCGAACAGCCCTCCTCGGATGGAAGTAGGAGAGAAGTAACCTGATAGGGTGCAAGCCTGAATGTTCGTAGAATCTTGACATACGTCATGTGTGCCTCTACAATATCGATGAGGTAGGATGTGGTAATCCAGAATAGAAAAAGAGAGGCTCGCGAATAGGCAAGGGTGATTGTGCTTTTGCTCATCCTCTGAGGAGGTTCCACACATGATGCTTCACCGAGATTCCCATCGGCTCGGGGTCACTGGGATCGTGGGGGTGCTGCTGTTGTTGCTTGCAGGCTGCGGCGGCCCCAATCCTGTCATGACTCCTACTCCCACCCCGACCACGCCAGTTTCCCCATTGGAGATTGTCAGCTACGATCTGCATATCCCTGCTGAGTTGCTCAACGCTCCAACGATTGGGCCGCTACCGGGTACAACCAAGTTGCATGTCGGCTTCACGTTCAAGACGAACCAGCAACTCCTCAATCAGTTGGGTAAGCTGAAGGTCCAACAAGGGCAGGGCCAAAGCCTGGAATCGGTCGCCAATCAACTGGGGATCAACGATGCGACCTATCAACAAATCAAGGCATTCTTCGGCATTGAGAACGTGACGCTCTCACTCAACGCTGTCCATACCACCTTGATGGTGGATGGTCAGGCAGCGGTCTTTGCGCGCTTGTTTCAGACGCAGTTTGTGCTCCATCAACTAAATGGACGCCAGGTGTTTGCCCCCGCCAGTAATCCGAAGATGCCACGCTTCCTGGCGGATGCCCTTGTCGCCATTACCGGCATGGATAACTTTACCCAGCCCCCTCATAAACGTTCTTTCATGCCGCATCCTTTTTCGGCAGGAGCGTTTGGTGCAAGCCGCAAGCCTGGGGCCAACTGTCAGCCTAATCCGAGCACTGTCCCAATCGACACCATTGGTCGCTTATATGGTTATAACGATCTCTGGCAGGCAGGTTTCGATGGAGCTGGTATGACTATAAATCTGCTCGAGTTCGATACGGTTGACAAACCTGATCTGGATAACTATTTTGCCTGCAGCCATTTCCGAGGCAAGTTTACAACGGTGGACGTACTGCACACTCCGCCACACAATGTAATCGGAGAGTCACTCATCGATGTCGAGACGATAGCGAGTTTGGCTCCTGCTGCTAACATTGTAGACTTCCAACTGGACCAGAACACCGTGAGCACGGATCCGTTCCTCGATGTGCTCCAGGAGATCATCAATGCCTACGCAAAGAACGCCAGCAGTGCAAGCGTCCTCAGTATAAGCTGGGGCAATGCTGAAGCGTTATTCTCTCCTCAGGATATCATGGCCATTGATCAGAACCTATCCATATTAACCAAGGGCGAGCACATGACCGTCTTCGTAGCGGCCGGCGATTGCGCGGCGTTTGATGATGAAAAGTTTGGCGACCTCTCGGTCGATTTTCCGGGCACCGATCCCAGTGCGGTCGATGTAGGCGGGACGATGCCAGGACAAGGCAGTACGAATGGGAAAGCAAACGAGGCGGTGTGGGCTGATGGCTCAAATCATAAGAAATGTCAAAATCTCTGGGGGGGTGGTGGTGGAAACAGCGTCGTCTTCAAGCGTCCTGCGTATCAGAAGGCGATGGGTGTAGACAATGAGTACTCGCGTGGCATGCGTGAAGTCCCGGACGTGACGGCCTTTGCGTTCCCTCTGGCAGCGTACCTGAAAGGTCAATGGACCCTGGGTGGTGGCACCAGTGCAGCGGCACCGGAGTGGGCTGCTGCTATGTCGCTGCTCAATGAAGCTACGATCAAAAAGTTTAACGGGACATACTTCTATGGTCCATCCTTGTTCTACCAGGTAGAACAGTATGCGCAAGGTCAGCAGAATGTCCACCCGTATCGTGATATTACGCGGGGGAATAATCTGCACTTTCCTGCGACTCCTGGCTGGGACTTTGCGTCAGGACTCGGGGCTCCTAACTTGCCAGATTTCTACCAGGTGCTGTTAGTTCTGGCCCAGCAACCTTGACAGTGTCATCCTGAGCGAAGCGAAGGATCTCGTCTCTACAATAGGAGAAAGAGTACCATATGCATATTGACGCCAGACCCATCGAGCTGAAGCTCACAACGCCGTTTCGTATTTCCCGGGGTGTACAGCACATCTCACCCAACGTGATCGTCCAGATTAAGCGTGGTGAGCACACAGGCTACGGTGAGGCTGCCCCAGATCAGTACTATGGCGAGAGCCTAGAAACGGTGCTGGACTGTATGACGATGTTTGCGGGCCACCTCGGCGATGATCCTTTTGCCATCGAAGACATTCTCAATCAACTGGAGCACGTGATCCGGCTCAACCCTGCCGCCAAGGCTGCCGTAGATATGGCCCTGTACGACCTCGTTGGCAAAATACTGGAAGTGCCGCTCTACAGGCTGCTCGGACTCAATCCTGCTCATGCGGCGCACACTTCTTTCACGCTGGGCATCGACACGCCTGCAAACATGGCCAAGAAAGCTCTGGCTGCCCACAATTATCCCATCCTCAAAGTCAAAGTTGGTACTAAACATGACATTGCCAACATCAAAGCCATTCGTGAGGTTACGTCGGCGACCATCCGCGTGGATGCCAATGCCGGCTGGACGGCCAAGGAGGCTATCAAGACGATCAATGAACTGGCACCCTACAATATTGAGTTTGTCGAGCAACCTATCCCAGCGCATGATCTGGCCGGATTGAGACTGATTCGGGAGCATGTGCCACTACCTATCTTTGCCGATGAAAGCTGTGTTACTGTTGAGGATATTCCGAGGATAGTGGGTTGTGTCGATGGGATTAATATAAAGCTAATGAAATGCGGCGGCGTTCGCCATGCTTTGAAGATGATCCATGTGGCGCGTGCACATAACCTGCGCATCATGATTGGGTGCATGATCGAAAGTTCGCTGGCGATCACTGCTGCTTCCCACCTGACGCCGCTGGTCGATTATGCTGATCTGGATGGGAATCTGTTGATTGACAATGATCCATATGTGGGGGTGACCGTCGTGGATGGGAAGTTGGTATTGCCAGATGCACCCGGCTTAGGTGTGAAGGCGCGAGGATGACAGTGTCATCCTGAGCGAAGCGAAGGATCTCGTCTCTACTTAGAGCGTCCACACGGCTGCGTTCTCATACACAACCTTGGTTGGATTGCCGGCATCTTCTGCGCAGACGCCAAGCTGACCTTGACTAAAGGTGCTATTACTGACATAGGCGATGTGCTGGTGATTCACATACAGATCCAGGTCACTGCCGGATGCGACGACAGCGATGATATTGGACTGGTTCAGACCGGTTTTAATTGCCAGCGAGGTTCCACCTTTCAGTACCAGGCCGTTCATTCCCGGCTTGCTCCCCCCAACTGCTCTATAGAGCACAACTTCATAGGATCCATCTTTGCCGATGCGGAAGTAGTAGAATTTTGTGTGTGTGCTATCGATGCGAAACACAATCCCGCCGTAATCGCCTGCAACGATGGTCATTTGGACCTGGTAGACAAAGTTACTGAAAGTAGTCCCTTTGGTGCAAGAATAGCGGAATGCCTGCGCCAAAGCCGTAGCCTGGTAAGCCCCACCGGTGAATACACAGGAGCCGTGGCTGTCAGTAACCTCGTCCCAGTTGTAGCCCATGCTATTGTCCTGGAGAGGATCATAAAAAGCTAACGCTCCTTTGTAGGGAGAGTAGGGACTTTGTTGTGGTGGAACCGTAATAGTAACCGTCCTGAAGGGAAGGGTGGGACGAATGGTAGCCTGAACAGCAGGAACAGTACTTGTGCCTCCTACCATTGTTTTCTGGGGTACGCTCATGTAGGCGAACATAGCTCCGCTCACGGTGACAAAGAGTAATACTAGTCCAATCAACAGCATCCCTGTATTCGTAGAAGGATCTCGACCTCGCGTTATAGGCATCTTGCCATTCGTAGGAATAGATACACTGGCAGGAATGGGGATAGAAATGGGAATGGAGATAGAACTGCTTCCATTTCCTCCGTGGGAGTATTCAGTGCCCTGGAGTGGCTGCTGGAGTACCTGTACAGTGTCATCCTGAGCGAAGCGAAGGATCTCGTCTTGCTGCTGGAGCCCCTGTCCTCTATCAGAGTGCTCAACGCCTGGCAGTGCTTGCTCAAGGGCATGGGCAAATGCTGAGATGGAAGGGAAGCGGTCTGCAGGTCTTTTAGCCAGGGCACGGAGAATCACCGCGTCGATGGCTGCAGGAATAAGCGGATTGAATTTGCTGGGCAATTGTGGTTGGACTTCGAGGTGTTGATACATCACCTGCTGGTGATTGCCCAGGAATGGTGGACGACCAGTCAACAGTTCGTAGGTCATCACGGCCAGCGCATACTGGTCGGTCGCAGGAACTGGGTGGCCGTCCCAGTGTTCAGGAGCCATATATATAGGGGTACCATAATTACCCCGACTGACCGCAGAGGTCATGGTACTGAACTTTGCCAGGCCGAAATCGGCCAGCAGCAAGTCGGGACAGTCTGGGTTCTCCTTGTTACTGCGAATCAGGAAGTTAGAGGGCTTGACGTCGCGGTGGATGATCTGCTGCTCATGTGCGTATTGAAGTGCGTCTGCAGCCTGGTGTATAAAATGCGCCACGCGTTGTGGCGGGAGCGCTTTAGATGGACTATGCTGGCGCAACCAGGTAAGAAGCGAACCCTCTTTGCGGAATGGCAGCACCATATATGTGATGTTCATACCATGGATGGTGCTGCCACCGCAGTCAAAGAAGGGCAATATGTGGGGGTGATCGAGGTTGGCGACGGCCTTTACCTCGCGCTGGAATAGGCGCATTATGTCTTGGGTTGTGCCGTTATCGAAATACGAGCTGGCTCGCGTTTGAATGACCTTGATGGCTACCTGGCGATTGACGCGCAGGTCTTCCGCAAGGTAGACGTCACCCATGCCTCCGCCCCCAATAAGACGTAGGAGGCGATATGAGCCGATTTGCAGCCCCTCCAATTGCATTGCTATCGCGCCTCCATCTAATTTGGAAATAAGCACTGGTCCTTCGGGCCATGATTATTGCTAGAGCCTGACCTCTAGTCGTACTAATGAAGCATAACATATAAACCCCAGAGACAAAAGAGCAGTAGTTAAATTGGGTGAGTTTCAAATTGCCTCATGGTGTCGAGCCTGACGACCACCAGGTTGGAGCTAATTGCCTCTCGCCTCCCACCTATGCTATACTTGCTCACGAACACCACGAACAAATACCTGGAGGAGCGTTTCTTTCAATGGCACAAGATACATCGCACATGCAGAACCCGTTTATTGTCGGAGAGCGCATCTACCTGCGGTCACTGGAACCGGCCCAGGACAATCATCTCTACTCAACGTGGATGAACAACGAAGAAATTCGCCGCTACTTCTCCATCTACCCCACCAGCGACACCCGCGGCAAGGAACGGCTGGATCTGCTCTACAAAGATGGCAAGCACATCATTTTCGGTGTGGCCCTTAACAGCGATAATACCCTCATCGGCCTGGTTGGCCTCAAGGATATCAACTATATCAATCAATCAGCCGAATTTTATGTTATCATCGGCAACCCTGCAGCGTGGGGTAAAGGCTACGGCACCGAGGCGACCAAATTGATGGTGCGCTATGGCTTTATGGAACTGAACCTCAATCGTATCCAGACTCAGGATATGGAGGAGAATATTGGTGGTTGGCGTGCCGATGAGAAGGCCGGTTTCAAGTACGAGGGCACCTTGCGCCAGGTCATCTTGCGTTTCGGCAAGTACCACGATGTGCGGGTGTACAGCATACTCAGAAGCGAATATATGGCGAGTTTGTAAATGTAGTGGTACCCCTTGCGGGTACCAGGAAAACACGTGTATGACCATTACCGTTCAAGAAATCACCGACCGGGAGCAGTGGAACGGGTTTTTGACGAGTCGGCCGCGTGGTCACCTGCTGCAATCGTATGAGTGGGGCGAGCTGAGTCAATACCTGGGGGCGCGCATCTACCGCCTGGGAGCGCTGGAAAACGGTTGTATGGTGGGTGCGATGCAGCTTATCGTCTCATCTGTGCCAATGCCGGTGCCAGGATTGCATTTCGACTGGCTCTATTGTGCACGGGGGCCCACCGTAGAACAACCAGACTCGCCCGCTTTGCCTGCTCTTGTCGAGCATGCCCACGCCATTGCGCGCAAGGAACATGCCGTGGTGTTGCGCCTGGAGCCGAATATCGCAGACGACGATCCTGCGAAGGCCTGTCACCCTGAGCGCAGCGAAGGGTCTGGCTCGACGGACGCAGAGATCCTTCGCTGCGCTCAGGATGACAGCATGGAGAACTGGGTAACTGCCTATCGCGCACTGGGCTTTCAGATCAACCCGTTTTCTCTGCATGAGCGACGAAGCTGGGTGCTGGATATCCGTCCTGATGCCGAACAACTGCTCGCCAATTTCAAGATGACCTGGCGGCAGAATGTGCGCATTGCTGAACGAAAAGGCATCATTGTGCGCGAGGCGGAGAACGATGCCGATTTCGATGCCTATTACAATCTGCTAGCAATCACCAGCGAGCGTGATGCTTTTTTCATCCACAGCAAGGATTATCACAAGGAGGTTCTACGCCGGTTCGCAGCTGAAGGTGATGCCGTGTTGTACCTGGCTGAGCACGAGGGCGAAGCTCTCGCAGCCAAGATGCTGATTCGTTTCGGGAATTGGTGCTGGGATATGTTTGGAGCTTCCTCAAACAATAAGCGCAATCTCAAGGCCACCTATCTCTTACAGTATCGCTGCATTCAATGGGCAAAGGCTCGTGGTTGCAGCTATTTCGATTTTCGCGCTATTCCCGAAATCCTGGAGCCAGGTGAGGCGATGTGGGGCGTCTATGAGTACAAGAAGGGCTTCGGCGGCTTCTCACGCCTGCATTTGCCGACCCAAGACTATGTGTATCGCCCCCTCATTTACATTGCCTGGCGCAAGGTCGTTGAGGTGCGTCGCGCACGCCACCATGCCGAACGTAAGAAAGTTGAACTGGAACGAGCAGCCAGGGGCAGCGGGACCGTTGTATAGTAGGGGCGGGGCTTGCCCCCGCCCTGGGGCCTTCGCACATGTCACCCTAAGCGCAGCGAAGGGTCTGGCTCGACGGACGCAGAGATCCTTCGCTGCGCTCAGGATGACATGGCGCTCAGGATGACATGCCATCCAACCGAGAGGAAACGTACATGGAAGCGCGTATTATCACCGACCGCCAGCAGTGGAACGACTTTGTCGCAGAATCGGTGTGCTGTAATATCACACAATCGTACGAGTGGGGCGAACTAGCCCCGCATCTGGATGCTGAGGCGATGCGTGTGGGCGTCGTGGATGATACAGGAAAGCTGTGTGCAGCGATGCTTATCTTGATCGTCCGTGCCCCAGTCCTGCGCAAAAGCTATTTTTACGTGCCACGCGGCCCCATCATTGATGATCCTGATTCTCCGGCAATGACCGTGCTGCTCAACTTTGTGAAGGCAGAGGCGCGCAATCGGGGAGCCTTCATGCTCAAAATAGAACCAGGTGTGCTCGATAGTGATACCCAGTGGCTAGTCGCGTTACGCAGACGTGGTTTCCGTCCCAATCCCTATCCTACGCATGTTCGTCATGAGTGGGTGCTGGACATTCGCCCTGATGAAAAAGATATTCTCGCGGGTATGAAAGAGAAGTGGCGCTACAATGTGCGCCTGGCGGGACGTAAGGGAGTGACGGTGCGACAAGGGTATGGCCAGGCCGATCTTGATACCTTCTATAGCATTTACCAGATGACAAGTGAGCGCGATCAGTTCTTCATCCATGAGAAGGCGCACTATGCCGATGTGATGCGCTTGTACAGCGAGGGGGATCGTGCTGCGCTCTTGCTGGCGGAGTACCAGGGACAGGTAATTGCAGGTATCATTGTGTTGCGTTTTGGTCGCTGGAGCTGGTATATGTATGGAGCTTCATCCAACGAGCATCGCAACTTGATGCCTAATCACCTGTTATTCCCGATGTGCTGGAGGAAGGGCAGGAGTTATGGGGGGTGTATGTCTTCAAGCAAGGTTTTGGTGGCTGTGCCATGCGCTTCCTGGAGACGCATGATCTGGTGTATCAGCCATTGGTGTATGGGGTGTATATGCGTTTGTTGGAGATGAAACGCAAGCGGGATGAGAGGAGACATAGCAGGGCTGTATGAGCCACCCACAAAAACTTGAGTTTGATTAGCCAGACCTGCTGCGGCAGTCTGGCTAATCAAAGAACTAGCCTTTGATTAGAATGGGTGCCGCAGCAGCCCATTATCATCAAACTCAATTTCTTTACTGATGCGTTGCCCTCAGCTCTTGCAGGGCTGTCAGGCGTTCTCGAGCAATGGGGCTTTGCGGGTTGATCTTCGCCAGATTCCTGTAAACGCGACTGGCCTGTTCATACTCGCCTACAGACTGGTAGGTCTGGCCAAGCATGTCGTAGGCCTCGAAGTTATTGCGATCCATTGTGATCAACTGTTGCAGCGCAGCAACTGACTCCTTGACCTGTTGGGTCTCGAAATAATAGCGTGCAATCATTATCTGGTAATGAGTAGCATCTTTCGTATTGCCAGTGCGCCAGCAGAATCCGACGACCTCGCGTAGCAAATCCATATCGCCAGGAGCAAGTTTGACGGCACGATGCAGGTTCGTGAGCGCCTCTACTTCACTGCCCATCTCGGCGTAGATTATGCCGATACGCCGTAATGTTGCACCAGCCTCCGCCTTCTGGTCACGGCGCAGATAGATGTCAGCCAGGAGGCGCAGTTCGGCAATGCCCTCCTCCAGGAAGCCGCGGCCTATGTAAATGTCACCCAATTCGCCATGAGCGCGTGGGTCTTGCGGTGCCATACGCACCATCTCGTTCAAAACCGTCAGAGCGTTGTCCACCTGACGATTGCTCCGATAGTGATGTACTAGATCGGCGTATTCCTGCAATACAGCATTGACATCGTCTTGGCGTGCGGAAATCTCTGCCAGAGTGGAAGCAACTTCGTCTTTAGAGGTTGTTGTTTGCTTCAACTGGCGCAGAATAGCCTCCCTTTGATCTTGTCTGCCTGCTCGCCCATAGGCTTTCGCCAGCAGAGTGGAGATTTCTATCTCCGGAGCCTGATGCTCCTCCCCATCTTCGCGCGGACGTGCTGCCCAGGTGCCAGGATCGATAGGCGCGCCCGTTGAGCGGCGAACAGATTGTAGAGCTTGCTCAATCTGCTCGATGGCGGCTTCTGGTTTTCCCTGAGCTAACAGACAATGGGCAGCACTGACACGCGCCATCGCTTCAAGTGAGCTGTCGCGCAATGCTAACATGTAGGCGTCAACAGCCTTGTCGAAACTGCCAGCTTGCTGGTACAGCTGGCCAAGCGCGAAGTGAACATTGGCATTGTTAGGACGGGTCTCTGCCGCCTGGTTGTACTCACGCATCACCATCTCATAGTTCCGCTGTCCCTGGCCACGCAGCTGCCAACGAATGCGGGTCAACACTTCCAACGTTGTGGCGCGTCCGGCTACATTGCCCGTCACCATAGAGATATGCCAGCGCACCAACGCGGTGATGTTGCGTGGGTCTAACTGTAAGACGCGTTGGTACTCTGCCACGGCCTGCTGGGAACGTCCCAGTTTTTGCAAGGCCAGGGCAAAGTTCAGGCGTGTCGGCACGCTGGTTGGACTCTCTTGCAACGCTTGCTCAAGTTCGGTCACAGCCCGCTCCATGTAGCCAAGGCGTAGGTACGACTCAGCGGCCAGTGTGCGTTCACGGAGTAGTTCCTCTTTGTTGCCCTGTGATGTGAGCAGGCTGATCAGGCGCGTGCGGTAGGTCAGGTTGTTCGGTTCCAGTTGCAGGATGCGCCGGTAGACGGCGATAGCATCATCTACACGGTCATTGGCAACGTAGGTATCGACCAGGATAGCGTATTTGGCAATAGCCTGGTCGACCTGGCCCTGGCGGACATAGATCTCGCAGAGCACCTGGTGGACATCAAGGTACTGCGGGGCAAGATCGATCACCCGCAAGCATTCCTCAGTGGCAGGTGTGAGCAGGCCAAAGTTAATGTACTTCTGGATATCCTGCATGGATTGCACGACCTGCAAGCGAATATTTTCTGGTAGAGACGAAGTGCTGGCCAGGACGGCGTCGGCAACGTGTTTTAATGTTTCGTAATTACCAGCCGAGCCAGCCATCTGGCTTAACAGGTCTTCAGCCCTTCCCTTTGTACCCTGTGCTGGCTCCACTTCTGGCAACGAAAATGCGACTGGTTGCGGGGGTGCAGTTGGAGATGGACCTGCCGCTGGTGGTGCTACCCGCGGCATAGGTTTCCTCATCGTTACTTCATCCATAGCATCGAGTGCCGCAAAGGGGTTGGTGATCACCTGCTGCTCCATGGTAGGTTGGTTGACGATTTCCAGTTGTGCAGGATTCATTTGTGCCGGTGGCATTGTTGGCGCAGGCTTTGCATCCACTCGTGGTTGCGATTGCCTGTTGGCAATCTGAGTCTTGTCGGAATCACTGATGATGCCAGTGAGCCAATCCGGCAGTTCTCCAGCAGTGTGCGCAGTCATAGGCACGGACGATATTGGTGGCTGGACCGGCGCTGGCGATGATGCTGGCATGTTGGGAGCCTGACCTATCGTCGGCATTTGCTCAGGCGGCAAGACTCGGGTCGTATTCCCCTGCTGCTGAGGACCAGCATATGGCTGTTGTTGGGGCGTAGCATATTGCATCGCGGGCGGGGGGGTGAGTGGCGGTGGAGGCTGAGCAGGTGCTGATGCGGGTCGAGCTTGTTGTAATTGTTTGAGCATGAACTCGACCTGGGTAACCTTGTCATTCCACCCACGGCTACTCAAGAAGCCTAGCAACGCATTGTAGACGGTGAGCGCCTGGTCTTGTTGACCTAGCTGGAGGTGAGCTTCCGCCGCTTCCTGACAGAGCTGTACCAACTGGTCAGACTCCTCGGCGGTCAGCGCGTCCAAATTCACGCGGTCTACCGCTTCATCGAAGTGGACTGAGGCCGTCTGTAAGTCGCCACGTGCCCGATAGCACTGCCCTAATGCGTAATAGCAAGAGAGAGCATAGTCGGGGTCATTGAGCAGCAGCTGGAACTGGCGGATGGCATCGTCCCAGCGTTGCTGTTCTTGATACAACCAGCCCAAAAAGTATCGCGCATCCGGTCGGTCAAAGCCGCTGGCCAGGATTTGCTCACAGAGGTCAATAGCATCATTAAAGCGACCCTGGGTCTGGAATGATTGAGCCTGCCTCAGCACTCCGGTGACCTGGCCGGCCGTAATGCGTTTGTGAGGAGCAGGTCGAGTCGCATCGCCGTTCATGCCTGCCATGGCAGGATTCGGCATTGAGTTACCCGCTCCGCCAAAATTGCCCGCGCTACCCGTATTACCCATGGTGCTAGTATTCCCTCCGCTTGTGTTGCCCGGTGTAACTATACCAGTTACAGGGCTGTCTGTGATATTGAACGGACTGACAGGTAGTGACGGACTGGCCATTGAACCTGTCGCTGTACCCGCTGCCGGTGAAACTGTTGCGCTTGTTCCCTGCGATACTGAGCCTGATGGCTGCATGATGCGTGAGAGCAAGAGCCTCGCCTGTGTATTCATTGGATCAGCACGCAGTACTTCTTCACACTGCATACGCGCCGCTTCCATTTGATTGTTTAGTAGATAGCCTTGCACAGCAGCAAGACGCTCCTGGATCATTAAAGCTATATCTTTTTTCCCAACATAGTATGCTGCGAGGCGTTCATGAGGTTCAGGATTGCCCGGAGACAACTGAACGGCCTTTTGCCACGCCGCTTCGGCACGAGCGCCTTGACCAGCTTGCGAGTACAACTCCGCCAGATGAAGATATGCCTGGTAAGCATCATCCCGCCGGTTGAGAATGACGTACAGTTCTGCTGTTTTGCTCAAAGCGATCACGTTGCTGGAGTCGCGCCTCAGAATATGTTCATATTCGTCAAGCGCAGGCTGCCACTGCTTTGTTTGCATGTAACAAAACCCCAACCCACCACGCGCTGCTGCATCTTCTGGGAACTCTGCCAGTGCTCGCTGGTACTCTCGTGCAGCTTCCCCCCATTGGCTATCCCAGCGAAAGCGATCGGCTGCATTCATTGCTGTGCTGAAGACTTGTCTGTTCCCAGGCATGAACGGTTCACTTCCTAGATTAATCTCAGATAGGCTCTGTCTAGTTAAAAACTAGGTTACTACATCTGCGACTCGCGCACTCATTTTTTGGTACTAAAGTACCTGTGCTGCGGCAATCGCCCGGTTCAGAAACAGCTCGTAGGTCCACTGTTCCTGCCGCGCAGTTTCATGGAGGGTGGGCAAGGCCTTCCCTAGTTGGGTTAAGCCCAGGTGTTTTAATTGGGGCTGCATGCTGTTCGTTTGATGTGGATGCCTGCATTGCTGCTTCAAGCTTTGCTTTGTATGGTGACTCCTTTTTGCCCGGCGTCGCTTTGGCTGGGACTTTGGTTTTTCCTCTGATCTCTTTTGTCTTGGCAAGCCAGTTGCGGAATGTTGCTAGGTTCAGTTTCTTCTTTCTGCTCTTGGAATAGTCTGAGGCGGCCCAACATTCGCCGGCGATGTTGATGTTGGGAAATTCTGCGATGAGTTCGCGTGCGGCTTGGGCAGAGCACTCTAGCAGGGTTATGAGTGTACCTTCGTTGGGTGTCTGTGCTTTCGTAAGGTCTTTTTCTGTTTCGCTCCCGCTATTGTTGTTGTTGTTATTTGATTCTTTCTCATTAACAACAACATCAACAACAACATCAGCGCTGTGATTTTCATTCATGGTTGCTGGCTGTGTACTGTTGGATTCAGCGTGTTCCGACGCGGGCGGAGGCGGAAGTAAGCTTACGTGTTTGTAGCGCATGCCTTGCATCATATCTGACCAGCTTGTGATCTGATAGTACTGCTCATTCTCTACCTCGTAGAGAAGGATGAGGCCTTGCTCGTGAAGTTGTTTGAGGGAAGCCTCGACCTGGCTATCGTGTGAGTCGATGGCGCGGCTGAGAGTGCGTGTGTTGGCGAATCCGCGTCCTTCGTCGTCGGCGTGTAGTAGTAGGCCGATGTAGGCGAGCTTGGAGCTATCGTGGAGTTTTGAGAATGCTGGGATGAAGAATAGGTTGACTGGTAACATGCGTGCGATGGCCATGATGCGTTCTGTCCTTTCCAGGTGGTAGTGGTATTCTTTTCGGACGAGTGCGATTTCTACGCCGAAGTGGTGGTGTGATTGGTATGACCCCTGGTTGGTGGAAGTGCTGTACTTTACACGGTTTTACCCCCCATTGTATGTTCTGTTTTTACTATACATAGGTTGTGGTACAGATAAATCTCTATCTTTGCACTTTTCGATGTTAGGCTTGTTTCCAAACCTCCTGCTTCAGCAGGGGGTTATTGACGATAGTTGATGTACTGCAATGGGACCGGGTAATCCTTTTGTTTGAGCAATGCAATTACGGCTTGTAGCTCGTCGCGGCTCTTGGCTGTGACGCGAATGGCATCCCCTTGAACCTGTGGTCGCACTTTCGGATAGGTGTCACGAATGTACTTGCTTATCTCCTTGGCCAACTCTTGCGAGATGCCCTGCTGCAATTGAATCACCTGGCGTATTCTCCCCCCAGCGGCATCCTCTTCTTTGCCAGGCTTAAAGATCTTGAGTGAGAGATGGCGACGTACGGCCTTGGTTTCGAGGATATCGCGCACGTTCTTGAGGGTGAGCGAGCCATCCGTAACGATGGTGATGCTATCTTTGTTGTGGTTAATCTCGGTCTTCGTGTCTTTCAAGTCATAGCGCGTCTGCACTTCTCGCCGTGTCTGGTCAATAGCGTTGACCAGTTCCTGTTCGTCGAACTGCGAGACGATGTCAAATGAACATTCACCAGCCATTTTTCGGATTCCTCTCTTTACCGAGTATCAGCATTTTACATCTCTGGGGATTGTAGCGCACTAGCTGGCAATTTGGCAATGTTATCCCCCAGGTTGGGTGCGCGTATGATTTTTGCACACCAGGGCAACATGGCTTGCCGAGCGGAGCGATGGTGAGGCAAAAATCGTACGCTCACCCCCCAAGTTGGCGGGGTCTGAAAAAGCCTGTGGTATGATAGGGTTTGATGACTGCAAATGAAAGGTTAACCCATCTATGCCCGCAACCATATTTGATAGCAAGCCACTGGTTACACGCATGACCGACGAACTACGGAGTGAGGCTGCACGGTTTCGCAGACAGTACCAGCGCCCGGCGCAACTGGCACAATTGGTGGTGGGACATGATGCCGCCGCCGAGGTCTACAGCAGACAGTTGGTGCGTGCCTGCCGCACGATTGGCCTGGGCTGCGCGACACTAGCTTTTCCGTTCGAGATAGAAGAGGAAGAGTTACGTGCCGAAGTGGCTGTGCTGAACGATGACACAAACACCGATGGTGTTGTGCTACTGCTGCCATTGCCCGTTCATATTCGCCAGCGAGTCGTCACCGACGTTCTGCGTCCTGAGAAGGACGTTGACGGCCTTGGCTCGCGTAATGCTGGCAACCTCATGCTTGGCTTCCCCAGCTTCATCCCGAGCACTGCTGATGCCGTGCTTGCGTTGTTGCAGGACGCTGGCATACCAGTTGCAGGCCGCAATGCTGTGGTTGTTGGGCGTAGTAATGTCGGCGGTAAGCCGATTGCGCTTGTGCTGGTGCGCAACGATGCCACGGTGACCATCTGTCACTCCTACACTCAAGACCTTGCTTGCATTACCAGAACCGCTGATATCCTCGTTGTGAGCATAGGCCGTCCCGCCAGTATCACGGCTGAGATGGTCAAGCCTGGTGCGGTTGTGCTCGACGCGGGCATTAACGCCGTTGATGGTAGAGTGGTCGGGGATGTGGATTTTGCAAGTGTCAAAGAAGTTGCCTCATTTCTCACGCCTGTGCCCGGCGGTCTTGGTCCTCTCACGCACTTGATGCTGATTCGCCATACGCTACTGGGCCCGCAGTAATGCCCCGCTCCGCCTCTTGTGGGATACCTGTCCCCGGGCAGGGTGCCGTGTCTGGGGACAGGTAACCAGGTATAGGTTTCTCTACTTGCTTGTTTGCTTCTAACCACATCTTTACCATTTTCTTAACCTATTCTTCGCCTCTCCCTGGTATGATGTTTGAAGTAAGTAAGCGAGAGGAGAACCTATCTTGGCCCTTAGCCCTAGCAGAGAAACAACACATCGTTCCAGCGATTTAGAAACAACAGTCCCTTGTGATAAATGCCCGACGAGCGGACGGTTGGAGACAACGGAGCAGAGACGTCGCTTTGAACTGTTGCGCCTGGCTTTTTTCGCGCTCAAACTGCGTAAACTTGATGAAGACAAAGCCTCTTCAGCATCCGAAGGTGAACATGAGTTTCGTCGCAATCTGCTGCGCCATGCGATTTTTCAGCAGGTGTTGGCGCTGATACAGCTCGATGCACGCGAACAAGCAATGCAGATTATCGCTGCCTGTCGGCAGTGACCACCTTCTCAGTGATAGAAGCGAACCGCAAAGCTGGTCCTTTGTCAGCAGCAATACGCGCAACGATCCCCATCTTATCCAGCATGCGCCGGAGTTCTGGCAGATTGCTATCGCTATTCAAGGCGATAGCACAAGGTCCGAGTCGGCGCATGCCAAAGTCTTGCACAAGTCCTTTCAATTTCGGAGAGCTGCAGATTTCGTTCGCCACGGCCTCACTGCTCACTTCAAGCAAGACAACCTGTGAGATGGTTACTCCCTTGTAGAGTTTTACCCAGTCGCGGAGCGTATAGTCCACGTTTTGTGGCACGCCTTTCTGACTATGCTCTTCCAGGAGTTGGAGCATCTCCTCAATGCTCATGCCTGCCGTCACAGCGCGTAAGACCGACTCGCGTGTCAGTGTGAGACGGCTTACCATGCTTACCTGGTTTACCTGCGTAAAAGGCAGGAGATAGTACAGGGTGGGAAAGTCAGGTTGCAGCAGCAAGAGTTCAAAATTTGGTTGCACCACAAGTGAGCGGTTGCCATTGTGCAACAGGGATGGAGGAGTTGTAGGTATAGACCGTACTTCAGATGACAGAACTGCAGCTCCCTGGTCTGTGAGCATGAAGACATCGGGATTCACTTGTCTATTCCCCTCATCCACTTCGAGTACCTCAAGCTGCTGGTAACCCAATGCAACGATGCCTAATTCGTAGAGGGAGGATGAGAGCGAGCCGATGATGATTTCTCTATCGCATGTATCCCAATGTTTGCGCAGCTCGCCCGCTTTGCTATAGCCCAGGGAGGGAATGCCGCGTTGTCTGGGGCGTAAAGCAAAAGGGTCGCGCCCGCGCATGATATCGACCAGTGATGCGACAGTATACCAGTCATTTGGAGGGCATGTACGAATCTGGGATATAATTGAGCTACGGACCACTTTTGGATCCACATAACCAGAATACCAGTCAACAAAGTTAACTCCCACCACGTCACCCCAACGCCCACTACCGACCCAGATTTGCAGCAAGCGTCGGGTCTGTTCAACCGCATCCAGGTGTGACCACTGCTCCAATGCTGGTCCCGCTTCATAGTGCCGTTTGATATCTCGTGCAGACGGTCTGGAAAGTTGTATAAGACCAAGTTCCTGAGCGATGTCGAACAACATCTCAAGATACTCATACTCTTCCGTATCGCTCAAGCCGGTGCGTGGGCAACCACGCAACAGAGGATCGATCTTGGCAGCGATGCGTTTAGGTACTGTGCCCACCTTCGTTGGCTCTATGTCCTGCTGATAGATTGTACCGATCACTGTTGCCATGTCATAGAGTATGATGGTCTCGCCATGGCGCATTGCTAGCGGTGCTGCTGCTGGGATCAGGCCCTTTGGTTCGGAAGGCTGAGTTGGAGCTTCCTTCAGCTTCCTGTACAAGTCATGTGGAACGAATACGATGTGCTCGTGCTCTGAGAATGTATCAAAGGCGATGGCGTACTGGGCAAGTGTATGCAGCATGGTCGAGATTTTCGCGTCATCAAAGTCGGTAAACTCACGTAATGACTGTACACTCAATTTGCCGCCCCGTTCACACAGCAATGTGAAGAAGTTGCGTGTTGTGGAATCGAGATGCTGCAAAGCATAGTCGACGGCTTCAGGCTGCACCACGCTTGCTGCAAGCATTGAGCGGTAATCGGCCCGCGTATAGTAGCCATCATCTAGTTCCAGACCATAACGATGTCCCATCTCATCCAGGTCGCTTTGGTATAGTGGCGTGAGTATCTTTTCCAGTGTCATCTTTGAGCGGTCAGACTGTGGGACGAAGTATTCACGTCCCGTGGCGTACAAGAAGTTGGTGATCTCCACGGGAGTATAGAGAATGTCCACTGCCTGTACCGGCAGTTTTCTCTCACTGCCATAGGCGTAGAAACCCAAGCGGTGATCGACGAGTTGATTGCCCTGTACCTTCGCCAACACCTCAAACACGAGTAACTGTCGCTTGAGCCTATCGAAGGCTGCTCTATAGCGGGCTGCCGGCAATTGCACCTTCCTGGGGAGGTCATCCCGCACGACCCAGTTACGGGCAGAAGGCCCAAGGATATTATAGAGCACCAGGCGCTCATCGTCGCCCAGGTGTTCCCACACAAAACGAGCCGGGATGGCGTCACGCATGCCCTGCTCCAGGCGCGTGCGCTGATGTGACCATCTTTTATCAGGAGCATCACCTAGACCCCACAATCGAGCGATCTGCTCAAGCTGTGGTTCAGTACATTCGGTGAGTATCTGTCGTAGAGATTTCATACACTTACTCTGGTTGATATCGCTCGATGAAGCGGATGACCTCGCGCGTCAACTGGCTGGGGGTCGAGGCACCTGCGGTGACTGCTATGCGCTTCTTGCCTTTCAACCACTCTGGATTCAGTTGGGAGAGGTCCTCAATGCGTACTGCGGGTATCCCTGCCATCTCCTCCGATACCTGGACGAGGCGGTTGGTGTTGTTGCTGCGCGGGTCACCCACCACAACTGTCAAATCTGCCCCCTGTGCCTGAACTACCACGGCTTCCTGGCGGGACTGCGTTGCTGCGCAAATGTCAATGTGTACCTCTGCGTGCGGATAGCGGGTCTTAATATACTGGATCACACGTCGCGTATCCCACTGTGAAAGCGTAGTCTGTGTAGAAATGGCCAGTTTTTCAGCTTGCTCTGCTGGCAGGTTGAGTGCATCTACATCGGCTTCATTCTCGATCAAGCTGATATGCCCCGGCACTTCACCGAGCACGCCTTCTGGTTCGGGATGGCCCTTCTTGCCAATGTAGAGGATGTAATAGCCCTTCGCCACCAGGTTGCGCACGAGGTCGTGAGTTTTAGTGACATCAGGACAGGTGGCGTCTATACAATTGAGGCCGCGTTCTCGCGCCCCCTGTTTTACCAGTGGCGAGACGCCGTGTGCGGTGAAAATGACCGTCCCTTGGGTGACTTGTTCCAGGATACTGGCGCGGTCCGGCCCGTCCAGGGTCACTACACCCATATTGGTGAGTTCTTCGATCGCATGACGATTGTGGACAATCTGTCCAATGATATAAATTGGGCGTGGTGCCGTGGGGTCTTTCGCCACAGTGCGGACGATTTGTAGTGCGTCGACGACACCGTAGCAATAGCCACGCGGTGATATTTTAATAACTTCCATGAATTCCTCAAACTGGCATAGATGACCACTAGTCTACCACATTATAGCATACGAAGTGTGTAGGGGCCCGATTTATCGCGCCCGTCACTTGGGGAGGAACGCCTTCGCCTCGACCCCGGACAAGATGCGACGCATGTCTTCAGGAGTATAGAGACAGACCGCAGGTAGCAGGCCGACCATTTCCTCGACGGAGGTGGAGTCAGCAAGATCAAAGATGAGCAGGGGGGTGCGTCGTCCGAGACATCCCTGGGCGACTGTGGCCGCTGTGAGCAATGGGGGCGCATGTGATGGTTCAGGTAGACTCATCAATAGTTGCACGTGCGGCAAGATATGAGCAACATGAAGGGGCGTGCTCTCCTGGTAGACGCACGCCATACCGGCTCGTTGCAAAAGCTCTGTGTAGGGGAGTCGCTGCGCCTCTGGACCAATGAGTAGCCCCGAGCGACCTTGCAGGCCACCAAGGCAGGAATCAGCGATAGACACTACCTCGGAAGCGAAGCTCTGCATTGAATTGTTCTCCTCTACTAGGGGACATGAACTGGTAGCCTCTTGAAATTGAGGTATTTATAATACTATAGCAAATATGATCATGCGGCATCAGGTGACTACCCGATTTTTGCGAAGAAAGTACATTAAAAAACTCTCAGGCGTTTTTCAGTTTGTGCTCAGGTTTCTAAGTTTCCTTTCAGGTAAATGTAGTGGATGTAGCCTTTCATGAGTCGCCGTACGTGTAGTAAAGAGACGGCATCCAGAAGTATCCCTGGTACTTATGCGTCGTTGTGGGCTATAATTCAGTGTAAGCCCTATTTAATTTGTTGGAGGAGCGCTATGCAGCAAAAAATAAAAAACATCGCGTTGATTACCGGAGTGGTTCTGGTGCTCGTCATCGTTGGGATCATCGTCGTCGGGGTTTTTACTGGACATATGATCGATGTAGTCTACGTCTCGCTGATCATTGTGGCCCTTTTCACCCTGGCAGTGACGGTTTTGCAGATTTATGCGATTGTCGAGCTCTTGGGTACTATATCGACTGTACGTGATGAGATGAAACCATTGTTGGCATCAGTGCAAGAGACAGTAGGTGTTGTTAAAAAGACGGCAAAATCGACGGGTCAGACTGCCGCTGCGATTGGAACTGCAGCTCGCTTCGCGAGCGATTTTGCCGTCGGGCCAAGTGTACGTGCAGCCGCCCTGTTGATGGCAGCGCAACACGTGATCCGCGTGTTTGTAGGTAAAGGCCACGTCAGGAGGCGTGCTGACGAACGTCGCAAGCAGCAGATGGAAGCAGCCGCCGGAGGTGAGTAATCATGGATCAACCAAATAGCCTGCTGGCCATCTTGGGACAAATTGCTGCTTTCATCCTGATCCTTGAACTCCTGGTCTTTGTCTTGATCGCCGTGGTTCTAAATGGGGTATTTGCGTTCGCGTTTACCTGGATACGAGAACAGGCTGAATTAGTGAAGAAATTGCGACCAGTGGTTGATAGTGTCAACGCCACAACTGAGGCAGCAATGAAGGGAACATTACCTGCTGCGAGTGCCAATGATAATAAGATCGTGCGAACGGTAGCACAAATTCCTGCTCAGGCGATTGCTATTGAGGGCAAGATTGAGCAGGGAACGGATCGTGTTGCCAATGCGATGATTGAGGTTCGTGCTCGTACAGTGATGGTACAGGGGATAGTCAAGGCGTTCTTTTTACCAGGCTTGACGACCAGGCAACGACGTTTGCCTGCGGCGAAGAGTCCCGAAGTGAAGGGGTTGCTGGAAGAACCCTCGCCCGCGATAAAAACATCTGCAGAAGCTAGCGATGGTCGTAAAGACCTGGTAATATCTAGCTCGCAGCCTGCAAGGTCTACAGGCACAAAATCTAAGTGATACACTTCCTCATTGAGTATGTCCGGCAATTTGTGCGTTTTCAGCGCAATGCACGCCTGTACCTGATCAGTAATGCACTGGGTGGGATAACGACGGGTATTGTGCTGGTGCTCTATAACCTCTACCTGGTTTCCCTGGGCTATGGCGCTGACTTTGTTGGCGTATTATTGTTGGTGGGGACACTAGGAGCTGGCCTTGCCATTTTTCCCGCGGGAGTGTGTGTTGATCGCTTTAGTGGAAAAGCGATACTGATTTGGTCAAGTCTGCTGATAGGAGTAGCTGGTATAGGATTGTTCCTCTTTCGCCAGCCTATCCCGTTGTTGGTAAGCAGTTTCGTAGCTGGCATCGGCGGCGCGTTTCTTCTGGTGATAAATGCGCCTTTTTTAACGGTGAATAGTATACCCGCTGAACGCCCTTACCTCTTCAGCCTGAATATTGTCCTGTCATTGGTGACAACGGTACTGGGCAAGCTGGTTGGGGGAGTCTTGCCTGTGTGGTTTGGTGCGATCTCCTGGTTGATGGCTCCTCTGACATCATGGTCAGCGTGGTTGTTGGCCAATCAGCCTGATGCGCGCTCCTATCAACTTGCCCTTCTGTTTGCAGGCGTCATCGCTGGCCCCAGTCTGATCCCGCTGTTTCTCATGAGTGATGACCGTCACCGTAGGGTTGATGTACCACACCACCCCCGTTCTGTTCCTGACAGTTTTAGAACTGCCATACATAGAGCGTTGCGTCGTGAGGCCTGGCACAGGCCTATATTGCGTAGTCCGATTTTTCTGCTGTCACTGACGCAGGCGTTGATCGGCTTGGGCGCAGGGCTAATCATTCCTTATTTCAATATTTACTTTGTGCAACACCTGCATGCCTCTTCTGCACTGTTTGGCTTGATCGATGGCACTGCTACCGCTATGGTTGCTTTGTTCACCTTATGTGCTGCGTGGTTGGCTACTCGTGTGGGTAAGGTGAACACGATAGTCTTGACGGAACTGGCGAGCATCCCGCTCTTACTGACGATTGGGCTGACGGGGATACTGCCCCTGGCGGCAGTACTGTATCTTTTCCGTTACGGTTTGATGGATATGTCTATCGGCATATTTCAGTTTTTCTCGATGGAGGTGGTGCCGAAAGATCGTCGGGGGCTGGCAAATAGCAGTTACCAGGCGTCCTTTCAGGTGCCCTGGGCTTTGGCGGCACCGCTAGGAGGGCTGGTGATTGTGCATCTCGGTTATCCGCCGATTTTTATTGCAGCGGCGGTCTGCTACCTGTTGTCGATTGTCATCCTATGGGGGAGGTTTGGACGCGGGAAGAGGAGACAGTTCGAACAAAGAGATGAGATGAATACAGAAGAAATAACCGAGTACGCCCCCGACGTCAAAGATCAGTGCTCGACTCGACATCATAACTCGGTTACTTCTTCGTGATCTTGATGAATATGATCGACAGTTCATACAGGCTGGACATCGCTACTCCCAGGAAGATGGGACTATAGATGTCTGCTCCTGGGGTGAGAAAGGTCGATGCGATCCACAAACCGATATGAGAGGCTGCACGCCTCCTAATAAGTGTCCGTGAACTGATCAGATCAACCTGCGCGAGAAAGGTGAGGACAAGAGGCAATTCGAAGACGATGCCGAAAGCAAGCATGAAAAATGCCACAAAGGTAAAGTAGCTGCCAGCCGTCACTAGTTCGGTAAAACTGTCCGACGCAAACGTCACCAACCACTCGACCGGGTAGCGTAGGACAATGTAGCCTAGTGTAACGCCGGCTGCGAAAAGTGCAATCCCAACGAATATGAAAGGGACGGCATATTTCTTCTCTTTTTCAAGCAAACCAGGAGCGATAAATGCCCATGTCTGGTAGAGCACCACCGGCAGAGCGATAATAAAACCCACAGCAATAGCGAGCATGAGAAAGACAGTAAAGCCTTCTGTAATTCCTGTGACAATAGGTTTTTTACCAATGACATCTGCAGCCGCCGGCAATGGATATTCTAAGAAGTGGACAATCTGCTCACGGAAGATAAAGCCAATGATTGCACCAACTGCGATAGCGATCAACGATTTGAAGATACGCCATCGTAGTTCCTCCAGATGGTCCACCAACGACATGGCAGATGGATCATCTTCTTCCTCTTCCGGGTCGTAGTCATCGATAGAGCTCATACGACTCTGCTGATTTATATTTCCTGTTGCCATATTTTCCCTCCAATCAGGTACCAGCAACAGACATTACTCAGCATGAGTTTCTGTTTCCGCGTGGCTGACCTCGCTGGTTGCCTTTTTACTGGCGAGCTCGCGGTCGACTGCCTCAAGTTGAGCTCTTTTGCTGGCAATTTCGCTGTCAATTGCCTCAGGCCTGACAGCCGTTGGCTCTGACTCTTCTTCTTTCGCTTCTTTCGGCGAAGTCAGTTCGCTCATGCCCTTTCTAAACTCCTTAATACTCTTACCGATAGCAGAACCCATCTCTGGCAGCTTTTTGGGGCCAAAGATAAGCAGCGCAACAACGAGAATAATGATAAGCTCGGGGGCGTGAAATCCAAACATGGTCGGTATCCTTTCTGGTTTACTTCGTTGTGTTTATTGGCCAGTACTACGCTAATGCATTGATGAACTCTTTAATACTCTTTCCGATGGCTGAACTCACCTCCGGCAGTTTTTTAGGGCCAAAGAGGAGGAGTGCAACGACGAGAATGACAACCAAAGGTTTCATTAGAGGCACCTTTCTTCAAGTAGTATTACGGGTACGCGGGCTGGGTGATATCTTGCCCCATCAAGTCTGATCCGAGTGCTTGTAGGCTCTCTATGCCGATGCTCAAGGCACTCAGGCCGGTTGCTCCCATAGCTACCAGTTTGACAGCCTTGCGCCGGCTCACCCGTCCTTGCTGCCAATACGCAATACTCTTTTCCTGCTTGCGCAGTTCCTCTGCCTCAATACGTACCGAGGTGCATAATCGCCCCTCCAGATCGGCAGGGACCTGTGCTGTGCTCCCGTAATGACGCAATAGCAAAGTCTCGATAGAATCGGTTTGCATGCATGGCTCCTCGTACAATGACCATGAAATCGTGTTACATTAATGGAGATGCATGAGAATGAAGGAATGTGACATGATGTTGTTTGTCTTTGTCACTTGTATAGGTAGATTCGTGTGCAGCGTTCGTTTCGCTGGTATCATCGGTGATTGCTTCACTGCTTTCAACGGTATAGAGTTGCTGAAATTGTTTGCGTGCGCGTGCGAGACGTTGACGGACAGCAGCTTCCTGGATATCGAGCAGAGCAGCGATCTCGGCAGTTGATAAACTGGCGACAACCGAGAGTAATAGGCAAATGCGTAACGATTCGGGTAGGCGTGCCATGGTGCGCTGTACAGCGTCACGCTCGGCTACAACTAGAGCAGGGTCTTCACTGATCGTGACACCATATCCTGCTGGCTGAACTGGCGCAGCGAAGTCGTCCAGCACATCTGCCTCAGTCTCATATTGCTTCATCTGCTGTTTCCCTTTTTGCATATGAGAGAAAGGGATAAAGCGCAAGAGACTGCGCCGTCGTCGTTGCATGAGTACAGTGTTCAACGCAATGCGCAACAACCAGGCTTTTGGACGAAACTGTGAGCCACTGGCGGCACGAGCAGCATCAATGCCTTTCAGGGCATGCTGAAAGGTGTCTTGCGTCAGGTCCTGGCTTTCTTCCCAGTTGCCTGTTAAACCGTGGATGGTATGGAAGACTAGTTTGTAATATTCATGAACGAGGGCTTCTACCGCTTGAGCGGCAGGCATTGTATCCACACAAAATACTCTTTTCGCGTCTTGTCTACACGCTATGATGATGGAGATACACAAGACTGGAGAAATGTAATAGAGGCGGTTGGACTAGATTTGTGGGATGCTACTCATCTCCGCCTCCATGAACAACTTAGTTAATGCAGATGTTCTTCTATATAATCTTCGGCCTCTTGAACAGTCGTGATCTTCTCTGCATCCTCATCTGAGATCTGCAGTTTAAACTCTTCCTCAAGGGACATAATAAGTTCAACCAGGTCAAGAGAATCTGCATTGAGATCTTCAACAAATGATGCGCTGGGGACAACCTCACTTTCATCAACACCGAGCTGATCGACGATGATTTTCTTAAGTCGCTCAGAAACTGTGGCCATTATTTCACCTCGCTTTCCGCTTTAGGGATGGGCGCTTGTTGCGCCCTGTTAAATATCGTGCCGAGGACGCCATTGACAAAGCGGCTGGAGGTGTTACTGCCAAATTGTTTGGCTAGTTCCACCGCCTCGTTAATGGCAGCCTTTGCTGGTACCGTATTATTAAACAGAATTTCGAAGATTGCAAGTCTGAGGATATTTTTATCGATTCGGGCCATTTGTTGTAATGGCCATTCGCGTGCAGCACTCTGAATATGAGCATCGATATCGGCGAGGTGATTGCGCACCCCTATCACTAATTCGTCGGCATATTCCAGCACCTTCGGTGGCAGATGGCGATCTTCGGCATGGCGTTGCAGAACCTCTGTAGGCGAGTGTTGGACAAGGTCATATTCGTAGAGTGTTTGCAGCGCGATCATACGTGCTTGTCTGCGTATCCCTATAGGCATGGTATCCTCGACTGAGTTCTAGCTAGCTATGTTATGCTTTGCATCGCTGGACCCGGTGGGGCATCGCTGCAGAGCAACGCATAACGATATGTTTTTGCTTCCGACCTGCTGTCAGCGCATCAGGCGACATCCTGAATAAAGACGTTGACCTCGCGCACCTGCATCCCAACCAGGTCTTCAATTGCCGAGACGACTTCGTCCTGAACGGCCGAGCCGACATCAACAATGTTAGAGCCGGATGCGACAACAATATAGAGATCGGCAGAGACGGTCGTATCCTTGATTGTCAGTGCTACACCTTGCCTGGGAAGTTCATGACCAAGTAGGCGCGACCACTGATCACCGATGTGAGCCATACGAACGACGCCAGCGGTCTGTAGTGCTGCGTTAATTACGATAGTTGAAAGCACTTGACGAGCAACACGTACAACCCCTAGCGATTCGGTTGCCATCGGTTGGATTCCTCCTTCTCAAATGATAGGCCGTTATCAACATTATATCTCAAGCGAAAGACTCATTTCACCTACCAGGTCAACCGCTTTCTCCAATTCTGTCACGTTACTGATGTTAATGGTGGTGACGCTTTTAGCAATACGTGCAATACGTTTAACCATTCCCGTCAACGCTTGACCTGGCCCGATTTCGAAGAAGACAGTTACGCCTGCATTCGTCAGATGCTCGATGGTGCCAGTCCATTGTACAGAAGAGGCGATTTGTTGAGCCAGCTCTACTCGCATCACGCACATTGGTGGCATCGATGGCGCGTGACAGGCCAGCAGCGGCTGGTTGCATCACGGGTGAATGAAAAGCTCCACTCACAGCCAACGGGATGACTCGTTTGGCTCCGCGTGCCTTGGCTAATTCCATTGCCAGGGCCAGAGCCCGTTGCTCGCCGGAGATGACAATCTGATCGGGCGCATTGAAGTTGGCAATGGCTACGTGTCCTTCCCCAGGATGGGTGGTGTCAGTCGACAGGCTGCCGAGCGTTTGTGTTGTTGCCTCCTGGCAGACTGCTTGCAACGTATCTCCATCCATGCCGATGACGGCGGCCATCCCGCCTGGGCAAACGGTCCCCTCGTGGTGCATCAAACGACCTCGTTCGCGTACCAACAGCACCGCACTGTCAAGATCAAGTGCGCTGGCGGCTACCAGTGCGGCATACTCACCGACACTGTGACCAGCGATATAACTAGGAACAAGTGGTGACAACCAGGAAGAGGAATGCGCAGGCGATGTGAGGGCTTCTTGGAATGCTGCCAGCAGTGCAAGGCTGACGGTCACGATCGCGGGTTGGGCGTTGATGGTTTCGCGCAGGGTATCTTCAGGACCATGAAAGCATAGGTTGCTCAACGAGAAGCCCAGGGCTTGATCTACGACTTCAAAGATGTGGCGAGCAGCAGATGATCTTGCGAAAACATCGGCTCCCATGCCGATGGCTTGGCTCCCCTGTCCCGGGAAAAGAAAGGCGACTGGTCTCGTCATAATTCTCTGCTCTTGAGTAGGGAGATAGCGGGTAAACCACGACCGTCCGGCACTGGGTTACTTTTTCTTCTCTTTAGGAAAAAAGACCTGGCGACCCCGATATGTCCCACAGTTGGGGCAAGCATGGTGCGAAAGTCGTGGCTTTTTACACTGCGGACATGTAACCAGCTGAGGCAGACTCAGGTGGAGATGTGAACGCCGCTCGCCCTGGCGGGCGCGTGAAACTCGTTGTTTTGGTAGTGCTCCCATTTAAGATACTCCCCTCTTCTATTTGATGGAGTGCCCGATCTTCGGCTCTCCAGTTATGATTGCGAACCGTTCTGTAGTAATTTTCCAAGGACACTAAGTCGTACATCCACCTCTGGCTTGCACTCACAGGGGCCAAGACTCAGATCATGGCCACATTGGGAGCAAAGCCCCGGACAATCCTCCCGGCACAGTGGTACCATGGGGATCGCAAGCAGCACGTTCTGCCGTACCGCCTCAGTCAGATCGACTAGATGGCGCTCATCGATGGGGAAAATTTCTTCCTCATCGAATGGCGATAGATGGATGCCGGTGATCACATCGACGGTCGGGTAAAAGACTTCTTCAAAGGTCACATGCAGTGGCTGCTCAAACTCCTTCAAGCAGCGACTGCATGAAAGTTCTAGGGTCAGGTCCACCCAGCCATCGACGAGCAATCCCTGGTTTATGCGGCGCATGCGCACATGTCCATTGAGCGGGCCAATGGTCTTCAATTCAGTATCAAGCTGAACCTGCTCTTCGTGAATATCAGCCTCTAATGAGGTTCCCACACCCGCTTTCATCAATTGTGCTACGTTATACAGCATAGTTCTCCTTTGCCCGCTTATTATATGGGAGCGATTGAAGGGTGTCAAGGCGCTAGACTCACGATGTGTTTCATACTCACAGGCAAGTTTTGTATAAAAGCGCTAAAAGACTCACGGCCATCGACGCGAATGCGCAAGAGTGCAAAAGGTGTCAGGCTACTCTGGTAGATACCTGTCATGCCGGGGTCGGTTGTCGCGCCCACATAGCTATCCTCTGCCAGTAGGGCTACAATGCGCTGCCGCAGTGCCAAACTACCACTGCGAAATGGCTCCCCGGATGGATAGCAGAATTGTTGAATCACTATACCCAGGTTTCTGTGCAACACAGCTTGGGACTGTTGCAGTTCCTCTTGCGCTTGCTGCGGCGAGAATAAGAAGGTCGTGCCGATATTTACATGGTGTATGGTATGGGAGCCGATCTGCATGCCCGCTGCCTGCATGGCACGAATCTGGTCCCAATTCAAATAGTCCTTCCAACCTACGACACCGGTAATGATGTAGAACATGCCACTGAAGCCATGCGCCTGCAACAGAGGAAAGGCGAACTGGTAAGCATCCTCATAGCCATCGTCGAAGGTGAGAATGATCGGGTGCGAAGGCAAAGGCCCACCATAGTAGAGAGCCGCAAACAATTGGTTAAAGGTGATGGTGTGGTAACCTTGCTTTTTGAGGTAGTCTAACTGTTGCGCGAAGTGTGTCTGCGTGACGGTTAGACTCAGCTGAAGAAGATTATCCACGGGCACGACATTGGAAATGTGATGATACATTAGGATGGGCACCTTCACTAACGTATCGACGGGGCGCATCGGTGGCAAAATGGGGGCTTCCAGGTCTGCGGGGCCGCCATCGAGGACGAGCCAATGGCTCTGCTGGTTTGCCGGGTTGACAACTTGCTGTACGACGAAAGGGAGGTTTTGAAACACCCGGCTGGGGTACAAGTCTTCTGGTGGCAAGCCTGCTTGTTGCTCTAAGGTTGGATTTGGCTGGATCTCAAGAGAGATAGGTATCAGAATCACCTGGTGGTAGACGACCATTGTCTCCTGGTTGACCCACTGCAGTCGTCCATGTGGCCTGCCCAGGGTAAAAGCCTGGAGGGTATAGTCTTGAAAACGGACACGCCAGAAGTTGGCAAATGCTGCCTCATTTGGCCACATGGCCTGCACCTGTGGATACAGTAATGACCACATAGTCTTGTACTGATGCTTGAGCAACGCTGTCATATACTGCTGCGCCACTTCTTGTGAGGCTATTCGGTGCTCAACAGAGATAGGAATTTCAGGTACAGGAGTGGGGAACGCCTGCGTTAGAAGTCCCATGCCTGGCAACCAGGTGAGGTTTCCTGACCACCAGGCGAAACTTCCTAAGAGGATGGCTATTAATAGCAATAGCACACCAACGATGGATACCACCATCAGCAGCCGGCGACGCCGGGGACGTCGCAGAGGAAGAGTCGTGACGTTTTCTTCTTTCATTGCGAGCAATTCATGCTTCCTCATTATCTCGTTCGTACCGCCTGCTTCGGTGGAATATGTATCGGACGACCTTGTACCGCCAGAACCGCCTCGCGCAAACCTTCGCTAAGCGTTGGATGCGGGTGAATGGTCTCGCTGATCTCCTCGACGGTGAGTTCTCCCCGCATGGCCAACGAGAACTCGCTAATCAAATTTGTGGCGTCAGGACCGATGATGTGTGCGCCCAGAAGTTCGCCATATTTCCCGGTGATGACCTTGGTAAAGCCTTCTGTTTCAGCGATGGCAACAGCTTTGCCATTGGCTGACCAGGGGAAACGCTCGACACGTGCTTCGGGAGAGTGCTCTTTTGCTTCAGCCTCAGTCAGGCCGACGAAGGCAATTTCGGGGAAAGTAAAGATGGGATTGGGCACAACGCTGTAATCCATTGTTGCTTCGTGGCCAAGCGCGTTGTCGGCCGCAACCTCACCCTCGGTGGAGGCGACATGGGCGAGCCCGGCCCCATGTACCAGGTCGCCGATGGCATAGATGCCGGGCAGATTCGTCTCCATCTTCTCATTGACACGAACACGCCCTCGGTCGTTGTCCAGTCCCTGCTCCATCAGGTGCTGCAGGCCGCTGGTATTGGCGCGACGACTCACTGCCATCAAGACATACTCGCCGCTGAAGCTCTGCTCACCCTTCGGGGTGCTGGCGAGAACCTTCTTCAAATCGCCCTCATCTGCGATAGACTCAACCTTCGCGCCTGTGACAATGTTGATGCCGCGTTTGCTGAGGATGCGCACCAGGAGTCGACGTACCTCTTCGTCGACGGGTGCCAGGATGGTGGGGAGCATCTCGACGACGGCTACCTGCGAGCCAAGGGCGTTGAACATGCAAGCCAACTCCATGCCGATCACACCGCCACCAACGCAGATGAGGCTCTTGGGTGTATCAGGCAGGTCCCAGCAGGTATCGCTGTTCATCACGTTGTGCCCGTCGACACCAGGGAATGGTGGCATGAAGGGTATTGAACCGGTAGCGAGGATGATCTTATCTGCGCTAAACTGCTGTGAGCTGCCGTTTTTGCTGACGGTGACTGTGCGTGAAGCATCAAGCGTTGCCAGACCGTCAAACACGTCGATGTTGTTGCCCTTCATGAGCGTACCAACGCCGCTTGTCATGCGTTTGACGACTTTGTCCTTGAAGGCGACGCCCTTGCGCATGTCGAAGATGGGTGGCTGTGGCAGATTGATGCCGAGTTCGCTCAGCGACTCCATGTTATGCATTACCTCAGCGATATGTAGCATAGCCTTAGAAGGAATGCAGCCCACGTTGAGGCAGGTGCCGCCCAGATACTGCTTCTCGACGATGGCGGTCTTTGCGCCAAGTTGCGCTGCCCGGATGGCGGCGACGTAGCCACCAGGGCCCGCACCAATAACCCCTATGTCATAATGTGTGTCTGCCATTTATGGTTCTCCTTCAAGATGAGTTCTTTTACGAGTTGGTTGCTCGCTTCATTGTAAGTATAACACGTTTACGCTGCCAGGAACATAGACGGTCAATGGCCTATTAGGACTAATTGGAAGAGACATGGTATATATTCGTATTTTCCAAACGTATGTATATATGGAAGAAGGAATATGGTGGTAAAGGGCCTACAATGCAATATCTTACAGTATTAATCACGAGTAAAATACCTGGCACATGACATAGTTGAGATGGAGGTGGGTGCCCGGTGTATGAGGTGGAAGTGGGTCCAACTCGACACAATTGTACATAGAATAGGAGTAATTTTTTTTTATGGCAACAACTGGAGAATTACGAGCAATCATTCAGGAACTGCAACTCGTCGACATTGGTGATGCTGCCAGCTATCTAGGAGAAGAGGCTACAGTGTTAGAGGAATCATCAGTTTCTGCACAGGCTCCATCTGTCACTGATACACAATCTCTTACTCCCTGTGACAGTACAGCTTAATGTTATTTGACTTGCTTGTAGTGGGTGTGATACCCACAAGGGCTGGAAAGCTCGTTTGAGAGGACAAGCCAACTTGCTTCTTGTGGGTATTGCAATCGATCCGATCAGGTTTCTGTAGCTAATACCTCGCCTCTGTTAGTGTCTTAATACGTTTTTCCACGTTGGGCATGCCGCAGGTTTTGATTTGCTTAATCACGGCTTTGACATCATAGACAACCCGGCGAATCTCAGCCGCCCACAGGCTATCTTTCCAGGTAAGGATCCCGTAAGCTGCACGCAGGTCCTCGTCGCGTGGAAGGCCGCAACTGGCCACATCGACCAGCAACAGATGTCGCCACTGCCGCGTGTAGGCAATATGAAGGTGACCAAAGGCCACAGCCCCAATATCCAACCCTAAACCGCCTAAAAAATGCTCGAGCGTGCTATCAGGTGCATTGGGGAAAATGGCATCTTCCAGGTTGAGCGGATTGGCATGGACAATGAGGAGGTCGCTACCACTCGGGTTGGCAACACAATATGAGAATGGCAATGAAGCCAGATAGTCGATTCCCTCTTGTCCGATCTGCTCTCGTGTCCAGCCGACGGTGCTGCGTTTCCTCTCACTTTTTTCGGCTGCATGCGTAACAACTTCCAGATCCACATTGCCCTGAATAACCGGACAATGCAGCCTTTGCAATGTTTCCAGCACTTGACGGGGGCAAGGGCCATTCAAACACAAGTCGCCTGCAATGACCAGCTGGTCTACCTTTGGTTGCTGAGCCAGGTCCTGCAACACTGCTTCCAGCGCAATTTGATTCCCGTGGATATCCGATATAACAGCAATGCGCATATGTTATCCTTATGAAAAATGCTACAGACCCTATCGTGACCGGTTTACTTCGTATAGATACTATACCTCAAAGGAAGCAGGTGAACCAATTTGCAACATCGCATCGGAGTTATTTCAGACACGCACATTCCCCATTTTAAGCAGCTACCCAAAGCCATTTGGGAGTACTTTGCAGGTGTTGAACGAATTATACATGCGGGCGACTTGTCGATACTGGCGATCGTTTCTGAACTGGAGACGATTGCGCCCGTGGTAGCTGTGCAGGGCAATGTTGAGCGGGAAGAGGTGATGCTGACGTTACCGATCAAACGCGAGATCGTCGTTGGAGGGTGCAGGATCGGCATTGTGCATATTCTCGGCGATTCTTCCTCTCGCGCACGTGTGGCACGCCAGGAATTTCCCAACGCCCGTGTGGTTGTCTTTGGGCACAGCCATATCCCATACAATCAGGAACACGACGGGCAATTGCTGTTCAATCCAGGTAGTGCAACCGATCGTCGCCGCCAACCCCGCTGTAGTGTTGGGATGTTGTATATAGGTGATGAGTCGGGTAGCGTCCGCGGGGAGATTATCGAGCTGTGATGTCCTGTGTTCCTACCCAACTTCAGCTTGTACAACCTTCAGCATCGGACGATGGGGACACCCACGCCTCGCAAGGGTACTTGACATAGTCACAATGTCACCATCATTCTTTGTTGCCGCTGCGTCGTACATTCCAACCAAAACCAATATTCCATTCAATTTCCAAACAAGTTACATGTTCTTGGCAGGACAAGCACTTTATCCCTCCCTCCTGGGCATTTCCCCTGCAACGTCATACCCACCTCTGTCGTATAGATTATGTCGAAGAATTGAAACGCAACCGCATTCGTCCTGATAGATAGCTGTTCAAGGCCGTCGCTAAAGCATAAGGAGAGATTTTTCATGTCGAGAGATCGTGGCTGCATAGCCAATTCACTGTTGTTCCTGGTGATTGTCTTCATTCCTGTAGTAGGTCACATCATCGAAACGTTCATGGTCCTCGAAGATGGTCATTCGGCAGCCGGTACCATCCTCTGGTTAGTAGTCATCTGGTCGACTCCATTCCTGGGGCCATTGCTGTACCTACTTTTTGGTCAGCGGCGTCGGCGTGTGATGTTCGGCCAGCCAAGTTATGTGTATGACCAGCAGAGGTAGTTTGAGGTTGAGGTTATCTACCCTTGACTTACCCGAGTTCTCTTCGTTATACTTAACCACATAGGGGCGGCCTATGCAGCCATCCCGAAGAGCATGCACAACTGAATATATGCAGTGAAATCTGCTCTCATCAAGAGAGGTGGAGGGAAACGGCCCGATGAAGCCCGACAACCCGTCTGCGACGACACAGCGCAGGATGGGTGCCAATTCCGGCGGAGTAGTCCGCAAGATGAGGGGAAGCAAGCAATGATGCTAGAACCCCTGAATACCAGGGGTTTTTTGCAAACTGAATATTTACCCTCACTCGAGCAGAGGTGAGGGTTTTTTGTTCCCATGTTCGGGAAGGAGCGACGAGGCGATGGTTACACTAGGTACACAGCTTGAATACAGTAGATTGACCAATACCCCATTCGCCATGGCAAATCCGGTGTTCACCTATACCTTCGACCAACTGCCATTGCAGCGCAGTGGACAGTTCGGTCCCGTTACGCTGGCTTACGAGACATGGGGTACACTGAATGCAGCAGCTGATAACGCCATCCTGATCGTCCACGCGCTAACGGGTAGCTCACATGCGCACGATGCTGAACATCCTGACGATCCGAAGGTGGCGTGGTGGAATCCGTTGATCGGCCCAGGGCGGCCATTCGACACCACGCGCTACTTTGTAATCTGCTCCACTATCTTGGGTGGCTGCTACGGCAGTACGGGCCCATCATCCATCGACCCACGCAGCGGGCAATCCTATGGTATGCGTTTTCCTGTTATCACCATCCGCGATATGGTGAACGCGCAACGCATATTGATTGAGCATCTAGGTGTGCGCCAACTGGCCATGGTCGCCGGTGGTTCGATTGGCGGACAACAGGCTCTGGAGTGGGCAGTGACCTATCCCGAACTGGTGCGCAACGTCGTCGTTGTGGCGGCGACGGCAGCACTGACCGCGCAAGCCGTGGCTTTCAGCGAGGTTGGGCGTCAGGCGATCATGGCAGACCCACGCTGGCAAGGTGGTGACTATTCGCCAGGGCAGGGGCCGGACGCTGGCCTCTCGATAGCGCGTATGTTGGCGATGATTACCTATCAGAGCGAGGAGGCAATGGAGTTGCGCTTCGCTCGGCGCCCTGCCTGCAACTCTGTCATTGCAACCCCAAGCGGCGCGGCTGATCTGGGAAGCCGCTTCGACGTGGAGGGCTACCTCTACTATCAGGGCCAGGCATTGGTAGAACGTTTTGACGCCAACAGTTACCTCTACATTAGTCGTGCGATGGATTTGTACGATGTGAGCGAAGGTTATCCTTCGCTAGAGGCTGCATTGCGCCGCTTGCGTAGCAGAGCATTGTTTATTGGTATTCGTTCAGATTTTCTCTTCCCTCCGGCGCGTGTGCGCTGGCTGGCCAACCAGGTGCGGTCATTGGGTGGTGATGCGACCTATGTAGAACTCGACTCACCGTATGGCCACGATGCCTTCCTCAAGGAGTGGGAACAGATGGCCAGCGCACTCAATCTCATCAAGGAATAACGGGTTTTATGGCCCTAAGACCTATTGCTTGAGGGCTGAAATCAACGCTGGTAGTAACACCTCAGCATTGGGTGAGCCAAGACCGGTTACAGGATCCCAGCCGGGCATAGCAGAATAACCCTTGACCTTTACCGTTCCGTTATCAACACTGTTATTGCCAACGGTGATGTCATGAAATGCCTGCGCGTACTGGCTCGACGCTGCTACCTTGTAGAGACCCGGGTTGATGAAACCCAGTGGGTGACCTGCCAACTGGTCGGCAATGGCACCCAGGGCTGCCCATACGGGAGCGCTGGCACTGGTACCGCCTATCTGCGTCCATGACCCATGGTCATAATCGGCCATAGCCGTGTTAGGATCGGCGTCTGCCGATACGTCTGGCACGCCACGACGATTCTGGAACAGACCTTGCACAGAAGCTGGTAACGTCTGCTGGTAAGAAGGGGTTGGATAAAAGCGACTAAAGCCACCTTCACTACTGCTCCAGGCGATCTCTTTGCCTTGTTGCAGTGATGTGCCTCCGACACCTGTCACCCAGGGATTGTCAGCGATAAAGCCAATCGTTGGAGTTGGCGAGAGTTGCTTTGCCTGTTGATCGATGTAGTCAGTTGCGCCACCGTCACCGGTAGAGGCAAAGAAGGTAATGCCTTCCTGGGTCGTGGCTTTCTGCACCAGGGCATTCCACTTCTGCATCTCTTGCTGCCCCGCCTGATCTTTGAGTGTAGCCTCGGATGCGCCCCAACTATTGGAAATGATGTTGCCCAGGTGATGGTCGATGGCATACTGGATCAGTTGTCGGAATTCAGGCAGGCCGAAGGTACCTTCTGTTTCAGCGACGGGGCTGGTCAGCACGACGATGCCCGCATCAGGGGCAAGTGCGTGAATGACCTCCACGTCCAATGTTGTCTCATCACCCCACCCTGGTTTATCCTTATTAGGGTCGGCTTCTGGTTCGTTAAGCGGCGAGATGACTTGAATTTTAATCGGCGGCAAACCAAACTGCTTGTCGAACACGTCGACATCCTGCTGCAAGGTAGGGCTACCAAACGAGACAATGTCGACGACAGTTTGCCCCTTGCCTGTGAAACCATGCTCTATCAAGGACTCAACACCATAAGCGACGCGCAGACTATGCGGCGTCTGGCAGGAGGGCATCTGGCTAAGGTCGGCTGGGCAGGTGTCTATCTTTGCTGTAGGTGCTTCTGAGGGTGCACGTGTTGGTACAACTGGGGTTGGTGTCCTGCTTCCTCCGCCGATGCCTCCTAGTGGGCTACAGGCGGCGAGAAGGAGACACAAGATCATCAGAAGAAATGGGAAGGAACGTCGGGATGGATGAGTAATCAACGGTGAACTCCTACTATACGAACTGACCGGGCACCCCTTGTCGGTACCTGGTTGTTATGATTTATGTAGCAACAGTTGGATATCATATACCTCGATAATTTCTTGGTCATGGCACTTCCCACATGTATCTCCCATTTGTTATTGGGTTAGTCGTTTAAATAGGCATTTGCAACCTCCCTGTAGAAGTTACACATCTCACTGCTTGAGTGCAGCAATCAATGCTGGTAGTAACACCTCCGCATTGGGAGAGCCAAGGCCGGTAACGGGGTCCCAGCCGGGCACAGCACCATAACCCTTGCCCTTTACGTTTGGGTCATCAACACTGTTATCGCCAACAGTGATGTCGTGAAATACCTGTGTATATGCATTCGATGTCCCCACCTTGTAGAGACCTGGGTTGATGAAGCCCAGTGGGTGACCTGCCATCTGATCGGCAATGGCACCAAGTGCTGCCCAAACGGGAGCACTGGCACTGGTACCACCTATCAGCGTCCATGATCCATCAATGTAGTCGGCCATTGACGTGGCAGGATCGGCGTCTGCTGACACATCGGGCACACCACGCCGATTCTGGAGCATACGCTGTACCGAGGCCGGGAGCGTCTGCTGGTATGTCGGCATTGGATAAAACACACTGAAGCCACCTCCACTCCCGTTCCAGGCTATCTCTCTGCCTGGTTGTAGTGCCGTGCCCCCCACACTGGTCACCCAAGGACTATCAGCAAGAAAGCCCACCGATGGTGTCGACGAGTGAATTGTGCTCTTCGGATCAGTAAATTCAAAGGCTCCGCCGTCACCGGAGGCGGCAAAGAATGTAATGCCATCCTGTGTCGTGGCTTTCTGCAACAAGGCATCCCACTTTTGAATCTCTTGCTGCCCCGCCTGGTCTTCGAGCGTGACCTCGGATGTGCCCCAACTATTGGAAATGATGTTGCCCAGGTGATTGTCGATCGTGTACTGGACCAGTTGGCGGAACTCCGGCAGGCCGAAGGTACCCACCGTTTCAGCGACGGGACTGGTCAGCACGACGATGCCTGCATCAGGGGCAAAAGCGTGAATAAGCTCCACATCCAATGTTGTCTCCATGCCCCATGACGGCTTATCCCTATAAGGATCCTTCTCTTTTTCGTTAAGTGGCGAAATAACTTGAATTTTTAGGGGTGGCAAACCGAACTGCTGGTCAAACGCGTCTACGTCCTTTTGTAAGGTAGGACTGCCAAACGAGACGATGTCGACGACGGTTTGCCCCTTGCCTGTGAAACCATGCTCTATCAAGGACTCAACACCATATGCGACGCGCAGGCTATGTGGCGTTTGGCAGCCCGGTACCTGGCTCAGGTCAACTGGACAAGTGTCTGTGGTTGCCCCCGGAGGGAGCGTAGGTGCATGCGTCGCTACGCCCACGGTTGGTGTTGTGCTTCCTCCGCCGATGCCTCCCAATGGGCTACAGGCGGCGAGAAGGAGACACATGATCATCAAAAGGAATGGAATGGAACGTCGGGATATGTGAGCAATCATCAATGAACTCCTACTATATTAGGAACTGAACGGGCACCGCTTGTCGGCACCTGGTCGCTATGATTTGAGTGCCGCGATCAGATCGGGGATCAACTGGCTGGCCAATGGCGAACCCCAGCCGGTCACAGCATCCCAGCCTGGCACCGCCTGGAATCCCTGTACATGAACGCTTCCTTGATTTACGCTGTTATCGCCGCTAGTGATGTCGCGAAAGTCCTGCTGGGCATGCGCAGATGTTCCCAGTTTGTACAGCCCTGGATTGATGAACCCGAGCGGATGACCTGCCATCTGGTTGGCAATAGCGATGATAGCGGCCCACAATGGCGTGCTAGCACTCGTACCGCCCACCTGTATCCATCGCCCATCAACATCGTTGGCCATACTGGTTGCAGGGTCGGCGTCACCAGCGATATCTGGCAAGCCACGATGCCCTGCCAGTTCTGATTGTATGGCTGGTGGCAACCCTTGTTGAAATGCTGGCTCGCTGAAGAACTTGCTCATGCCACCGCCACTATCTGGCCAGGCACTTTCGTCGTAGCCGTTGGCTGTGCGTGTCAGTGTGGTACCCCCGACGGCGGTCACCCAGGGAACATCCGCTGGGAAGTTGACGGTCGGCGTAGGGGCAAGCTTCGTGGCTTTGATATCTTCAAAGTCGGTTGCTCCATTATCGCCGGAGCCACTGACGATGGTGAACCCTTGTTTGGTCGTGATTTGCTTGTAAAAGTCGCTATACTGCATGACGAGTTGTTGCCCGGCGTTGTCAGTGAGTGTCGCTTCTGAGGCAACGAAGCTCTGTGAAAAGATTTGGCCGAGATGGTGCGCGACGGCATATTGCTCGAGCTTCATGAATTCTGGTAAGCCGATGGTGCCTTCGGTTTCATCGACCGGGCTGGTCATAACCACAATGCCTGCGTCTGGTGCAATGGCGTGAATGATTTGTACATCGAGCTCCGTCTCAACTGCCCAACCGACCATATCTTTATTATTGGCATCGAAATGGACGGTTCCCAGTGGTGATACAACTTGAAGAGCAATCGGAGGCAAACCAAACTGCCGATCAAACATGTTCATATCCTGCTGCAAGGTAGGATTACCAAACGAAACGATGTCGATGACCGTTTGTCCCTTGCCCGTGAAGCCTTGCTCGGTCAGTGCTTCTATGCCATAGGCCACGCGCAAGGCATGGGGTGTGTAGCAACTTTTACTTTGACCTAACGCGGCTGGGCAGAGGTCCGCTGTGCTAGCTGGTGTGAGTAGTGCGACTGGCGTTCGCGTTGGTATTTTCGTTGCTGTCAGTGTGGAACCGTTGCCTGTTGATGGAGCGCCAAGAGGACTACAGGCTGTGAGCAGCAGCAGTATGATGAAAGGAAACAACTTATACCTTAAACGCATGAAGGCGTTCTCCTATCAATTCAATGAATTTGTCGGCATCTAAACACTGTTATATATTATATACGCTTATAAAGCCTCATGACTTCCCTTTATGTTTTTAGCTCTCCATCCTCCTGAAGGTGGTGGAGGAGTAGCAAATTGGTCAGTACCATAGTCCTACACTCAGCCTGAGTCGCTTGACCAGCCATCTCGTAGCAGGTTACAGTCTCATCAAGAGAACGTTGTGCATCGAGATCGTTTGGTGCCGCTACGACTCTACTGGATTGGGGATACATGTATGTCGTCTGCTGATAATCGTCAAAGTAGTGCTACTCGTGGACAAGGATTAATCAAGAAACCTTTTGATCTACCGAATCCTGTCAATCAGCTTCCTCCTGCACAGCAAGCACCTTTTTCTGATACTGTTCCCCCACCTCCTACTGATAATCGTCAGGGTGGTGCTCCCGCCAGGCCGGGATTGATCAAGAATCCCTTGAAGCTGGCAAGCCCGGTCGATCAACTTCCGCCTTTGGAGCAGCCGTCCATCCCCGATACTGCTCGACTACGGGAGAGTGGTGCTCCTGCCAGGCCGAGATTGATCAAGAATCCCTTGAAGCTGCCGCCTGTGGAGCATCTGCCCATTCCCGATACTGATCCGTCATTTATAGGCATGCCCCATCGAACAGAGTACAATGTTTCTCCTCGTATGACCAGCCCCTTGTCTGAACCCATTACGCCGCTTAACGGGACATCTCCTCTAGCAGAACCTATCACCTCACCTCGTGTGACCCAGCATTTACCAGAATATAAGTCGGTGGTTACACGTCCACTCATTGATGAACAGACTGGTGTGTTACCCTATCTCATGAGTAGTGGTACGACATCGGTGCGCCAACCGGTGGTCATTCCTGCTACGGCCAAGAAACGTAGCACCAGCAGCCTGGGACCGGAACGACCTCCGCGGGATCGGCATTGGCGTAGACAAATTGTCGTAACGGGTTTGATTGTGGTGATAACCATCGGTACGTTGTTGAGTGTCGTGCCTGTCGATAAGGCTGGCGATCACCTCTTCAATCCAATCCAATCGATTAGCAATCTGGTGCAAACTAGCGGCGGCAACCCGAGTTCGATCGCTCAGCAAGATGCGACGGCGACGGTGACCCACCAGGATGGCTATGACCCTGCTAATAGTGCAATACCTCTGGCTCCTGGCGGAGCCAGTGATCACTTCGCTTTTGGTCAATGTACCTACTACGCGTCTATGCGTTATCACCAGTTGAAGGGTCAGTGGGTCCCATGGCTAGGGAATGCCTACCAGTGGGCATATGAGGCCAGTGGGTTTGGCTGGGTCGTGTCACCAAAGCCGAAAGTGCCTTCGATCATCATCTTGCAACCCGGCGTTCAGGGAGCTGGTTGGTTTGGTCATGTTGCTATCGTCGAGTCGATCAATCCTGATGGCAGTGTTTCTACAAGCGGCTGGAACTGGTACGGCCCTGGCGGTGCTGGCTGGGCGCGTCTCAGTGTCATCACTTTCCGTCCTGGACCCGGTGTGAGCTTTGTGTGGCATCAGTAGTCTAGAAATCACTTATCTTTGCATCTCCGAAATGAGTCTGCCAACTATTTTGTGTAAATTGCTTTCAACGCTGACCATGAATACAGACAGCCTCGTTTACTACTTCTCTCTTTCAAACAAACAAATTCCTCTTCCCCACCGTCGATGCTCTACTAACACCTCATCGTTTGGTCCGCCAAACTGATTATCCCACCTTTTGTGCCTCGTGTAAATTGGCTTCTAATTCTGAGAAACGCATGCATTGCTCCTTATTACCTCGTTGTCACTCGTTTGGCCTTGAGCTATTTACACAAACTATTGTACAGTCGCGCCTTCTCTCACCCGCACGCAAGAAGATGCGCTTGATCAAATATGAAGGCTTTTGCGCTTAGCCAGTAAAATTGTTTACCTGGCAAGATTTAATTTATTAGTCACATACTCGTCTTTTAATATAGATGCATCTGCACAACCCGATTGGTTTTTAGTCGTTGCTCGCCAGTATTATACTAGCAAGAAAGCAGGTAATTCTATGGATTCCAACTCCGACGAAGACGACTTATGTCTTCCACTCTTGCAGATTTCTTCCGTAGTTATCCGCAGACGCTTGAATGCACGCTGCTTTGTCCCGGTAGTGTTGCTCCTGGTGGTTTTGTTTGCATGTGCGGTAAATTCTGGTGATGCACACGCAGATTCACAGGCAACCTTCGTTCCTACCTGCACGCCATCAACCTCCATGCCCATCCTATTGCCATCTCCATCACTTTCGCCCACGCCACCATCTTCGTCTGACCAGGAACTCATTGAGAAGAGGGTATGGTATTATATTACGCTTGTTTTCGATGGGCATTGCCAGCAAGCGTACGACGTTTTAAGTTCAGACATGCGTGCTCAAGAGCCGTTTAGCGACTTCACGCAGAATCAGAACTATACACTCTTTCAAGGGTGCTGGCAGATAGTTAACATATTCCCATCTCAATCAGACACTCAAAGCGGCATAGCCAGTATCGAATTGACCAACGTCTCCTGCGACGATAACAGTCCCATCGCGTACTTTGATTGGATTCTGCGCTTCCATCTCGAACAAGGACAATTGGTCATCGTTTCGATCGGCTTATATCCAACTGCGTCAGGCCGTTAATGGTAGCCTAATGTGGATGGACCCGGCGTGGTGGTTCCGCCTATAAGGCCACTCCTGCCAGGTATTTACACCATCGGGACGTGTTCGACGCGCAGGTCATGCTGCTCTGCATAAGGAGTACGCTGCGCACGCAGGCGTCTCATAGCACTGCCTATGCGCCGTATGCCTTCTTCAATGTGTTCTTCTTCAAGGTAGGCAAAGCTTAAACGAAATTGCTGTTGGCCACCGCCATCGACGTGAAACGGCTCGCCGATGACGAATGCCACCTGCTCATGAGCGGCTTCGCGTAACAGAGCACGCGCCCGCATATCACCGGGAAGGCGGCACCAGAGATGAAAACCGCCGGTCGGCGAATTAACGCGCACGTCTTTAGGCCAATGTGTTCTGATGGCCTCGAGCATCAGGTCGCGTTTCTGCTGGTAGCGCTGGCGCAGCAGCGTGAGGTGATCTGTCATCAGGCCGCGACGCAGTATCTCTGAAACGGCCCATTGTCCAATAGCATTGGTATTCAGGTCGAAGACCTGTTTGTGCAGCGAGAGGCGTTCGATCATGGGTTCAGGTGCTGCGAGCCAGGCCACACGCAAGCCAGGAGCCAGTGTTTTCGAGAAAGTGCTCAGATACAACACTTGCCCATTGGTATCCAATGCTTTGAGCGGCTGTCGCTCTTTGCCTTCGTAGTATATTTCGCCATAGGGGTCGTCTTCCAGTATAGGGGTCTGATAGCGTTTTGCCAGTAGCAACAGGCGGCGGCGACGTTCAGGTGACATGACCACGCCCGTAGGGTTCTGGAAGGTTGGCATCGTATAGATCAGGCGCGGTCGATGACGCACCAGGATGGATTCGAGCAGATCGATGCGCATCCCATCACTATCTGTAGGTACGCCGATGACACGTACGCCGAGTGCGCGAAACGCTTGGATTGCTCCCAGGTATGTCGGCACTTCGACCACGACCTCGTCGCCCGGATTGAGTAGCAGGCGACCGGTGAGACCAATACCCTGTGTTGAGCCAGAAAGAATCAAGATGTGTTGCGCATCGATAGCAACTCCGCGCTGACGCATACGTGCTGCGATGCCCCGACGCAAGCTATTGAGTCCCTCAACGGGACAGTATCCCAATGCGCTCTGTCGAGCATTGAGCAGCCCATCGGCAAAAATTGTGCTGAGCATCTCGGCTGGCAGCAGATCACGGGCAGGCGAAGCCGCTGCCAGTGATATGATTTCCTTGCGCTCACTCATAGAAGCTAGCTCGCTGAGCAGACGAGCATCCGGTCCGAGTAGTTCACGTTCGCCCGCAGGCAGTCCAAGTAGCCACGAGGCCATAGTGTCAAAATGCTCATCGTCATAACCAAAGTGGTTGCGTCTTACCAGCGTCCCGCGTCCCACGTGTCCTTCGACAAGTCCTTCGCTAGCAAGTTCATTGTAGGCATTCATGACGGTGGTGCGATTGACCCCTAATTCACCGGCAAGTGCTCGTTCGGTAGGGAGACGTACTCCTTCTGGTAGTTCGCCCGAAAGAATGGCCTCACGCAGTCTCTGACAAATTTGCCTGTAGAGTGGTACTCCGCTGGTTCGCTCAAGCTGGATTAGCGAAGAAATAGGTGCTGTGAAAAGTGGTCGTGGCTCATGAGTCGCATATTGTCGCATGTCTTCCTCCTCATTGGCTCATATCAGTCAGTATAGCTAAACAGGAAAGAAGAGTACAAGCGCCAATTGGTGGATATACCAGGAAGCCAATTTTGCACGCCGTGCAAACCTGGCAGTCCTTACGACTGCCAGGCGTCCGGGCTCACAAAATGACCGTCACTATCCAAACAACACTCACCAATAAGAGTATGGCAACAAGGATGACGATAAGCCAGAAGAGGAAGTTGACCAGTACAAGCAGTACTGGAATGACGAGCATGATCAGATTGGCCGTGCCACCAAGAGCCTGGATGAACGCCAACCAATGCTGTCCAAGTCTACCAATTTGTAGATTGCGTGTTCCAATGAGGAGCACTAAGGAACTCAACATCGCTTGGTGTTGTTCTATACTTATGACGCATTTGGGGTTAAAATCCTAAGGCAAGGTTCAAATGAACTTGACAGTTCCTACTCAACAGAAAGGTCAGCCCTGTCATGCTGAGCGCAGCGAAGCATCTCGCTGCCGATTGCGACAGACCCTTCGTTTCGCTCAGGGTGACATTGTGTGACTGTTCAAACTGTCAAGGACTATTCTTCACACTTGAACCTTGCCTAAAAAATGCAAACGATACTCATTACAGTTGCATACTATTTTGCACGATTTTGGAGGAAGAAACATGGACAACCTGGAACAACGTATCGAGCTTGTACGCAATGACCGCGAGCATGGATCGCGCTGGTTAGTACGTGAAGCAATCTCGATTTTACATGATCTGGCCACTGAAAGGACGTTACCGGCCGACGAACAGATACGGCAGGTTTGGAGAGCTGCGTTAGAGCTGGCGCATGCGCGTCCAGCTATGGCGGCTCTGTCCGTTGCCATAGGACGTATTCTCAGTGCGCAGGATGGCCTGGAGGGTATAGCACGTGAAGCAGCACAGTTACTAGAAGAATACGATCACGCAGTGGAACGTATTGCGGCATATGCCTGTCCATTGCTCGGCGGAACATTGATGACACACAGTCTTTCAGGAACTGTGTTAGAAGTGCTCATCTCCTGTAGTCCGAAAATTGAGCGTATCGTTGTGCTAGAAGGTCGTCCGCGTTATGAGGGGCGCGACATGGCGCGCGCTCTGGCCAAACATGCCATGGCGGTTACGCTAATTACCGATGCACAGGCTGATATCTTTCTAGCGCAGTGTCAGGCAGTCGTGGTTGGTGCGGATAGCGTGCTTGCAAATGGCGACGTGCTGAACAAAGCGGGTACAGCTTTATTAGCCTGGGCTGCACGTGGGCATAAGGTCCCATTCTATGTGCTTTGCGAGACGCTGAAAATTGCCCCACGACGTTGGTCCGGCGACTTAAGCCAACTGGAGGAGAAAGAGGCTGAGGAGGTACTGGAGCAGCCTATCCCTGGCGTCACAGCACGAAACTTCTATTTCGATCGTACACCGGCAAAGTTGGTGACGAAGGTCATCACAGAACAGGGCTTGATGGGTAAGCAAGAGGTGAGACAGATGGCTCTCAGGGCGGTGCGCAATCAACAGATGCTCGACAGGACCATCTCAATGTGAAAGGAGTCCTATACATTTGGAGCAAAGGCGTAATCCGAGTACCCTATGTGGTAGAAAAATGTTCTTTCAGTTGTGGAAGAATCGAAGTAGTTGAGGGTAAGAACATTTAGGAGGGTAAAGGTGGGTAACGGTCAAGTGCCTCAGAGCGAAGCAGTTGAACCAATGTCGTTAGCTGGGGAAGCAAATGTCACGCCTGTCAAGTCAGAGTCACCAGATGAGCAGGCGAACGAGTTCTTGTGGCTCTTTGAGTATGGGCTAGAAATGGATGTCTTTTTTTTGAACGGTCGTGAGCGGCTTGATGGCTGCGCGCTCCTCTATGGACCGGCGGTGTTGAAAGGTTATCAAGTCACATTTGATGCCGTGAGGTCCCCTATGGGTCAGGTAGTGGCGACGATTGTGCCCAGTCAAGAAGATGCGGTAGAGGTATGGGGAGTGTTGTATCGTATCCCAAGTCGACTGGCCGAGCAATCTGGTAACCAGCAGTCGTTGCTTGACAAGGTGCATGCTGCTCCCTATTTTGAGTCTGTTCATGTGGTTGTGTATGAGATATATCGGAAGCGTGAGATCACGGCTGTCACTTTTGTTGCTTCGGCTAATGCCCGGCGGCAATATCGTCTCCTCTCCCCAGAGCGACAATTCGTCGATAACTTCTATGCGAAACGCCTCTTAGACAGTGCCAGGCAGCACAAGTTGCCAGATGCATACTTTCAGGAATTGCTCATACGCTCGGCTTTCAAGAAGGGGATACAGCCGGTTCCACTGGAGCAGAACACTGAGCCGGTGGCCGTCGTGATGGGTAAAGCACGTTCACAGGTGGCAACACAAGCTGTGCGGAACACCTGCGATGGCGGATATCGGAGCCGTTGGCTGATGGCCTTTGCATGCTACCTCGTTGTGCTGCTGCTAGGTGTGCTAACCCTGGCCGTACTACAGGGATTGGAGGTATGGAGCGACATATTTACGGCTCATTTTACCCCGCTGGGCGTCCCCTGGTTTGTGCTGGTTTATGGTTTACTCGGTGGTTGTGTGAGCAGCATCATCATGCTGGGGCGGCCAAAACATCAGAATTATACAATCAATGTACCTGCTTTCGTATTGGTAACCTGGTTTGCGCGTCCGTACCTGGGCATTGTACTCGCAGCCCTAACGTACCTTGCATTGAACAGCAGCTTTTTTGTCTTTGGTGAGCCTGTGCTCCAATACAACGCTTTATGCTCATTAGTTGGGGCTTTAGCTGGCATGTGCGAAGGATGGGTATTCTACAAGCGGACGTGAGCCTTGTACTATATAGCCTGATGTGTGTACAATGATATTGAAGACCACTTGGGCGATCATAAAGGCACAGTATCAGGGGATAGATAACCCCCTAGAGTCCAAAACATCAGATATAGAGGGTGCCCCTTGCGGGCGCCCTGTCTGGCGATAACTAAGTCAGGAGGAGAGTTTATGCCAACCTACATTAGCCTGGTTAATCTCACCGAACAAGGCATCAAGGAAGTCAAAAATGCTCCTGAACGTCTACATGCTTTCGATACGGCCGCCAAAGAGGCCGGAGGAAAACTGATAGGGTTCTATTTGGTCATGGGACAGTATGATTATGTTGTGATTACAGAAGCGCCCGATGACCAGACTGCGGCCCGCCTGATTCTCGGCACGATTGCACAGGGTAGCGTGCGCACGCAAACGATGCGTGCATTCCCTCGCGAGGAGTTTGAGCAACTTGCTCGTGGTTTACCGTAGGCGGGAACACAATCTGACCAGGAACCGCAAGGGATATCCGTAGGGGCCGATTCATCGTGCCCACCGCCGATTTATCGGCCCCTTGACGTTACAGACCTTCGGCAGGGAAGATCGCCTGCACCAGGCGTTCAGGATCGTGACGAGCCAGAGTGTCATCCTCCAGGTTCAGATGGCCAATCACAACGTTGGGGACAAGGCGCATCAGACGTGCACGGTCTACCATCACAGGTTCGCTCTTCTCCTCAGCGTAGGTCTTGAGCACCTCTGGAAGGAATGGGCCGTCATTCACAATCACACGATCTACCCGCCCGCCTAGATACTGATGAATGGCATTGACAAAGTCCGAGGCTTTGTAGCCGTCGGTCTCACCATGTTTGGTCATCAGATTACAAATATAGACCTTCTCGGCCTCAGATTCACGTACAGCGCGTGCTATGTCGTGTACCAGGAAATTGGGGAGAAGGCTCGTATACAGGTCACCAGGGCCGATGATGATCGTATCAGCACGCCGGATAGCACGTACCGCTTGCGCGCAGCCAGGAGCATCCGGTGGCTGCAAATGTAAGCGTACAATGGGTGAGAGTGGACCAGGATTCTTCTTGCCCCGTGTATCAATCTCCGTCTCACCACAGATTGTGGTGCCATCTTCCAGGTCAGCACAAATCATAGTGTTTGCCAGTGTGACTGGGAGTACACGACCAGCCGTGTCGAGCAGTTCTTGTGCATCTTCAAGTGCAAGTAAAAGTTCACCATTGTTGATATCCTGTAATCCTTTAATAATCAGATTCCCCAGACTATGACCGCCAACTCCCCCTTTGTTCTGCTGTGCAACGTCACTATCCTCTGTGCGCTCAAAACGATGCATAAATACCTCACGCCACAATGCACCATTGCGTGCCAGCGCCACTAATGACATACGTAAGTCCCCCAGCGGCAACTGTCGACGAAACTCGTCCATCAGCATGCGTGAACTCCCACCACTATCCGACATGGTGACGATGGCGCTGATCTTGAATGGATGTTTTTTTATGTTTGAAAGCAGAGAGAATGTCCCTGAACCTCCACCAATGGTGACAACACGGCGTCCTGCGAATAGTTCTCCAATGCGATAATTCCCTGGCACACTGATTCTCCTGTGATTGATTTCAGGTTCGTCGTTCATGACTACCGTCCTCTGTCAATATATTCTATTTTCAGTCTACCACTGACCTCCTAGCCACGCAAGCTGGTGTGCCCATTGAGTCCGTAGGGGCGAGCGGGGTGTGGAGTGGATCGGTGGGCCCTTGTGGTCGCCCGTCGTGCTCTTATGGTTGCCCCATTTCCCCCTTGACAAAATGCGATATATCGTTATAATTATCTAATAGATAACGATATATCGTTATCTGCGAAAAGATGATATGCAGAAAGGAGCATATACACATGTTTAGGCGGTTTGCCTACCAATTTCAGGGGCCAGCAGAAGAGGGTTGGACCCCACCGTGGTTGCGTGACCAGGGGCATGGTCGGCGTTTCTTCGGTTCTGGTTTTGGTGGTCACGGATGGCGTGGCCTACACTTTTTTGGCATGCATCGCGGTCGTGGGCCGTTTGGTCCGATGGGTGAAGGGCGACGCTTCTTTGGGCGCGGCGATGTAAAATTTGCCTTACTGGAACTTCTCCAAGAGCGGCCCATGCACGGCTATGAGATGATGAAGGCTCTGGAGGAGAAATCCGGTGGTTTCTATACGCCCAGCCCTGGTTCCATCTACCCAACGTTGCAAATGCTGGAAGACCGTGGCCTGGTGTCCGTTCAAGAGGTTGAAGGCAAGAAGGTGTATAGCATTACCGATGCTGGACGTGCCCTCCTGGCTGAGCGACAGAAAAGTGACGACGATGTTGCAGGGCCTCCTTGGAAACATTGGCATGGCCGGGCTGGCCATCGCGCCGCCCCAGAAATGCAAGCACTGCGAAGCGAGGCTGGCGAACTGGTGCGCCTGTTCGCTATAGCTGGCAGAATATCCCTGCAAGACCCAGAGCGACTTGCACGTCTGCGCGCAATTATTGAACACACACGAAAAGACTTGACGGATATGATCTACGGTGCTGGGACCCTGTCTGGGGGACAGGTAACCCAGCCGGGGCAAGCCTCGTCAACTGCTACCGACCAATCAAAGGGTCCTACTGTTGAAAATGCCTGACCCAAGCGGGGGGTCTCTCTTGTGTACTAGAGGCAATTGAGGTATACTCTATACAACGGGGGTCTCCCGGCCACTCTGTGGGCGCGGTGGCAGGGAAGTAAGATTTCCCGTTATGTTTTTGGGATGAGATCCCTGGCGGGGTGGCCTTGCAGGCAAAACCCCGCTACTTTTTTTGCTCAGAGGCTGTGTATCCTGGTACCCACAAGGGGCACCAGTACATTTCCTACGGATCTTGCAACGAATGTAGTGGCGGGGGACCCTGTCTGGGGGACAGGTAATGCCCCCGCCAGGCTACTTAACTTCTCATTCAGGCTTCAGGCGTACGAGCATTATACCTAACCAAAGCACCCAGATAGCAAAGCAGAGGATGGCTGAGGTGGTTATCGCTGCCTGCCCCCCGGTGGGTGTGTTAGCAACTGCGACCGCGCTCCCACTGAAAAGGGCTGCGAGGGCCAGCGCCATGTAACCGAATGCGACCCAAATCCCTGGCCAGAGACGACGCCCTCTGCTGCCGATGATTGCTCCAAAGAACAGGCAGGAGAGCGCAAGTAGCCCCCCACCGGCTGTATTGGTCGTGATGGCAAATATGCTAGAGAGAACAGCAAAGTTGTCCGGCACAGGAGTGTGGGGGGTATATATGGATGCACTAGCTAGAAGATGGATGGTGCCTGCCAATGCACCCAGCGCGTAGAGGATAATGCCAAAAAGTCCCGACCATGCAGCTATTACCGCGTAGCCTTTCCCGCGCCATGCCTCATCAAACCTACTCTCAGGCTTGTCCTCTTGGCCTGACTCCTCTTGTGGGTCTTCACCCGCTTCTTCCTCCTCATCCTCTTCATATCCCAAAACTTCCTGAGCAACGATGATGCGGAACAGCGTAAAGGGGAGACTGAGCACGAGAGCGAAGGCGATAATCAGCACCAGGCGATAGCCAATGAACTGGAGGGTATGAGTGTTGATCCATGCCAGGTAAGGGCCGAAATGACCAGGACCTGCAGCAGCAAGGGCATCACTATATCCCTCTGGAACGAGTACGAGCAGCTGGTATAGAGGCACACCCGGCAACAACAAGAGAGCCCCTATAATGTAGTAGACGCCATTGGTATTCAGTTTAGATAAGAATGTCCGTTTCATCAGTAAGCACCTGTGATGTTCTCTCTGTGATAGAGTATCACAGATGCTGGTGCACTGCATTACTCCAGCTTAAAGGCTGAAGCGCCGCCAACGACGACCAAAGATGGCACTCACCTAGGAAGCTGGCGGGGGCTTGCCCCCGCTCAGGCCAACACCTACGCGCAAAAAATGAAACGCACCCAAGTCGCCTTCTGGTGCGAAGGCGACCCCAAGACAGGGTCGCCCCAGTTCCTAATACTTATAGAAGTGGTTGCGTGCTATTTCCTCCGGAGTCTTCTCCTTAAAGAAATCGACCTCGCTACGCTTGACAGCAAGATAGGCCCTAGACAGCTCTGGACCCAGTGCCTCCATCAGCACTTGATCATGCTCCAACTCCTGCAATGCCTCATCGAGCGAGGTAGGAAGGCGACGGATGCCTCGCCGTTCGCGTTCCTCGTCACTGAAGTTGCCTGGATCAATCTCAGATGGCTCTCCTGGATCAATCTGGTTGTTAATGCCATCCAGACCTGCCGCGAGTAGTCCACCCAGTGCCAGATAGGGGTTACCACTGTGGTCGGCGGGTTTTAGTTCGAGGTTGATAGATTCCGCTTCGCGTCCCCAGAAGGCCGAAGGGATGCGGATCGCCCCTTCACGATTATCGAAGCCATAAGCTGAGTAGGCCGAACTCCAGAAGTGTGGGAGTAGGCGTTGGTACGAGTTGGGGCTGCCGCACATCAGAGCGAGGAGACCGCGAATATGCCGCAGGACACCACCAATAAAGTATTTCCCGAGTTGGCTCAGATTCCCTCGTGCGCTAGCATCATAAAACAGGTTTTTGTGCGGATGTTCGCTCTCGGGAGTTCCCCAAATGCTAAAGTGGATGTGGGCACCACTGCCAGCCTGGTCGACGAAGGGCTTGGGGGCAAAGGTGGCAAGCAAGCCAAAGGTATAGGCCACGCCACGCACGGTCTCGCGCACCAGGCAGACATTATCAGCCGCACGAAGCGCATCAGTATGGCGAATCGAGAGTTCTTGCTGAGATGGGCCGAGCTCGGCGTGGAACTGTTCGATGCCGATGCCTTGAGACTCCAGTGCTGCCAGGACTGCATCAATGACCTCGGCCTCGAAATCGAGGGCAGACATGGCGTAACACAGGCCACGATCAGCTGGGACATAGTGGTCGCCTTCTTCACGCGCCAGGTAGAACTCATGCTCGGCAGCGGCCTCCATTCTCATCCCTTGCTTAGCTGCACCAGCAATCATACGTTTGAGGAAGAAGCGTGGGCAGGCTCCCATGGGCTTACCGTCTAAGCCAATCATGTCGCACATCATGCTGCCAGCGTGGGGCACGTAGGGTAAAATAACAAAAGTCTGTGGGTCAGGAACAAGGCGGAACTCGCCCACTGCTCCCATGCCTTCGACTGAAGGAAGTGTTTCTACTCCAGTCCACACTTGCAAAGCAAGTGACTGCCCGATACCTTCATGTATTCGTGTAGCAAGCCGATCTACATGGGTCGTTTTGCCCCGGATAATGCCACCATTGTCACAATACTGAAAGCGGACGAGTCTCAGTTTGGCGTTGCGTGCTTGTTGCACGACGTCTCGAGCGTTCATAAGGTGCTGTGTTCTCCTATCTGCACACTAATAGACGAAATAGAATGGGGAAGTACATCGTTGGCTTCTTTTGCACAGTTCAGTATAGCAAAGAGCCTGCGCGAAAACAAGGTATCATTCACTTGCGACTGTATGAAATAAATGTCGGCAAGCGAGCGTAGGGGCCGATTCATCGTGCCCATCGCCGATTTATCGGCCCCACCGGCTTCGCCCCTCCTTAGGACGCTGTACCTAATTTTGTAGTACACTTTAGATGACCTTAGGTTCTCCGTCAAAGGCGTAGAGTAGGTTTCGATGTAAGGAGAGGTACTGGTGCCCCTTGCGGATACCAGGCTTCACAAGGCGTCAAAGGTGTATGGTAGGTTTCGATGTAAGGAGATGAACTATGCTTGACCTGAGTACTATCCCTGTGGTAGACAACCACTGCCATCCCGTTTTCCTGGACCAGCGGATGAACACCTTGCAGTTCCGCAACTGCTTCGTAGAGGGGAATGGCCCGAGTTTCCCTGAAAGACATCTTTCTAATAGCGTCTATTATCTCTGGCTGCTACGCCAGGTAGCAGACTTCTACGGCTGCGAACGTACCGAAGAAGCCGTACTTGCCACGCGGAACAGCATGAACACCGAGGCATTGCTAGAACGCCTCTTGTCTGCTGCTAACATCGATACGCTGGTCATCGATACCGGCTATCCGCCGAGTGAAGAATGTTATCCACTGGAGCGCATGGGCGAGCTTGGACGTTGCCGTATTGCAAAGTTGCTGCGCCTGGAATTGCTCATGCAGCACCTCATCGTCGCATATGGTGACTTCGATGAAGTGATTGAACGCTTCTCTACGGAAGTGAGTAATGTGCGCGCACGTGGCTACTGCGGGTTCAAAAGCATTGTCGCCTACCGCACAGGATTGAATGTCAGTCAATGGACCAAGGACGAGGCTGCAGCCTCCTTCGCAGTGGCACGAGCGAAGGCCATACGGGACGGGCAGCTACGCATTGCACACAAGCCTCTGCTAGATTATCTGTTGCACATTGCCTTCAGCAAGGCCGCAGAGCAAGGACTGCCAGTCCAGTTTCACACCGGCTACGGCGACAGTGATACGGATATGCGCCTGGGCAATCCACTAAATCTGCGCGACGTGCTGGAGCGCGGTGATTATCAGACTATGCAGGTGGTGCTGTTGCATGAAAGTTACCCCTACTGTCAGCTCGGTGCCTATCTCGCAAGTATCTATCCGCATGTGTACTTCGACCTTTCCTACACCATTCCCTTTGTCGAGAAGCTGGAGATGCTGGCGTTCACTCGCCAGGCCATCAGTGTGGCGCCTGCTAGCAAACTTATGTATAGTTCAGATAGCGTTCGTATACCCGAAATGCATTGGGCTGGTGCCCTACGTGGGCGCAGCGTCATTGCCCAGATACTCGACGAAATGATTGACGTCGATGAGATCGACAAAGAGCAAGCCCTTCACATTGCTCAACAGATTCTCCAGGATACAGCGTACGCCGTTTACATATTGTAAAGACCAGGTGTAGGGGAACCAAGGGCAGAGGGCGCAGGCAAGCTGACGCCCCTACCAACCGCGACGCATGAGGGTGTACCGATCGTAGGGGCGTCAGCTTGCCTGCGCCCTGGTGGGGAGCAGCGCGAATATGTCCTATGCAAAAATTTGAATTCTACCTAAGCGAATTGGTGCCCTTGACATGCAGAGCTCTCATCAATATACTTAAGTTGAAAGGTCCAGAAGATGCTCTTAATGGCATCTTTCTTGTTAAGGAGTCGCCGTACAGTGGTTTTATTATTGCTTCATCGTAGTGGTCTGTCAACCTCATCGTGCCCAAGAAGGGGGGAGCTCTTAATCGTCGGTACGATACTTTCACGATCATCGATTTAGTGAGCAAGAACTAGTTTTATCGTGTGTAGTACTACGGCTAGGAGCCTGGGCTACAGAAGTTTTTTGGGAGGTACACGTTACATGGCGACAACTGCTGAGAGCACAAGCGGCGAAGTTTTACGTTCGGAGCGTATTGCAGGAAGCATTCTTCCCAAGACTCTGAACACATTCGACATGGTGGCAATCTTCATAGCCATCGTCCTTTACATCAGCAACTCACCTGGTTTAGCTGCTGCAGGTCCGGTCTCCTTTATTTACCTGGTACTGGGGTTCCTGACCTTCCTCATTCCTGGTGCCATCGTCACAGGACAACTTGGTCGCATGTTCCCGAACGAAGGCTCGATCTACGTCTGGACGAACAAAGCCTTTGGCCCGTTCTGGGGCTTTTTCGCCGGCTTCTGCGCCTGGTGGCCTGGTATCTTTGTGGTATTGATAGATGGGCTTCTCGTCAGTACATTTATTACGCGGCTCGGTGCCCTGTTCGGCCTGAATGTCCTGAGTGAGCCCTGGGAGATTGGCCTGGTGATTATCGCGGTCACGGCCATCTCTTTCTGGCTCTCCATCATACGTTTCCGTGCCGCACAGAACATGGTCAACGTCATCTTCGTTTCGTATAGCGTTGCGATTCTGCTGATCGGCCTGGCGGGGGTGGGCTGGCTGCTTCTTGGACATCCGGGATATACAAACCTGGCATTTAGTGCAGGTGGCTGGGCCATAACTTTCGGTACCACTGGCAACTTCGCGATCTTTGGCTTCGTGATCCTGGCCTTGCTGGGTATTGAGGTGCCGCTGAACATGGGCGTTGAGGTCACCAGTGAACGTGCTGTTACCCACTACCTTATCTGGGGTCCGATCGTCGTAATGGTGGCTTACCTCATCACCACTTTTGGTGTGATGGTAGCTGTACCTGCGGCAGACCAGGCTAATTTCACAGCGCTGGTAGACGCCGTAAAGAATGGGTTTGGTCCCGCCGGCCTGGTCCTGGCAGTGATCGTCAACCTGGTCATGATCGGATTCGCCCTCTTTGGCGCCGTCGTCTACAACTATTCGTTTGGACGCATGCTCTTTGTCTCGGGCCTGGATCGCCGCCTGCCACCTGTGATGGGCAAAGTGAACGCCGCCCGCGTACCCTGGGTAGCCGTGCTGGTGCAAAGCATCATTGTTGTAGTGCTCGCCGTAGCGATTTACATGGTAGTTCCCTACGTTATAGGAGGGATTAAGCCTGCCGACCTTGCGACGGTTACGTACTACGTTCTGCTTGGAGCTATAACGGTGATCTGGTGTATCTCCATGATCTTCCTGTTCATCGACATCATCGTCATTCGCTACAAGTACCATGAGATCTTCACACGTCTCCGGCTTCTTCCAGACTGGGTCTTTTACCTCTGCGCGGTCCTGGGCCTACTCGCGAGTGGCATTGGTCTCTACGCGACCGTTTCGGCGCCCTGGGTTCCTAATCTGATCGATTTCCTCCGCTGGAATGCCTGGATCGCTGTTCTAGTCGTTTTGTCCTTGATCACGGCCGCGGCAATTTACTATGTTGGTCATGCAAGGATCAGGGAAGATGTGACCGACGAGGAGGCTATCGCCGCAGCCACGGGTACGAGTGTCGCAAAAGGCGCGGCAGGCGAGTAAAAAGGCTTGTAGCAAGGTTTTGTTTTCACGGGGCGGCCTACACATAGGCCGCCCCTTTTCTTTCGCAAAGGCGGCAGCCCGATGACAACAGCTTCCCCTACATTTCCCATTGACCCGGCCGATCTGCCTGCCTTAAAACGCTGGCTCATGACGCAAAATGACCGGAGAAACCTGCGTAGCGTTGACATTGACGAAATTCTCATTGGCCCGGATGTGTTGCTACAACTTCCCGCAGTCTTACAGCATACAGGCATCTCTAACGGCATGCAGGTGCTGCTGGTGATGGACGAAACACCCATGCGCCGTGAGAAGCAGGACTTGAAACCTTTTGTACAGGCATTGCTACACAATGCCGACTACCAGGTCGAAACACTCTGGCTCAAAGGTGATCAGTATGGTCTTGTCCATGCTGACTTCGAGCAAGTCCAACGGGTTCAGGGTGCCATCAAACCTGGAACTGCCCTCGTTGGGCTTGGTTCGGGTACACTGACCGATATCGTCAAGCACGCTGCCTATCTGTATGACCAGGAACATGGAGATCAGGCAAAAATCACCTATATTTGTTGCCAGACAGCCAACTCCGTCACGGCTTTTGCAGCTAATATGGCTGTGCTACTCAAAGATGGCGTCAAGCGTACCATTCCTTCGCGATATCCTACAGCCATCATCTCTGACCTGCGTGTACTCACCTCTGCACCCAAAGCTATGACCGTCGCTGGTTTGGGTGATTGCTGTGCCCGTTTCGTCGCCTATGGCGATTGGTACCTTGCCGGTGCCCTGGGACTGGTTGACTTCTACAGTGAGGTCCCTCTTGCCCTGTTAGCGAACCTGGATGCTATTTTGTTGGAACACGCGGCAGGCATTGGTCAACGTTCACATGAAGGGGAAGCAGTGGTTGCTCGCGCCTTGCTGCTTGCCGGTATTGCTCAATCCATCGTCAACATGTCGGCTCCCATCTCTGGCACGGAACACGTCACCTCGCATGTCTTGGATATGATTGCCGATCACTACCAGCGCGGCCTCGCGCTGCATGGCGCCCAGGTTGGAGTAGCCACTATCACTGCCGCGCAACTCTACCAGCATTTCCTGGACAGCTTTGACCCACAAAACATCAATATCGATGCTTGCTATCCTGATGATGCTTCCTTACAGGTACACATCCGAAAACTTTTTTCTGCCATTGATCCCAGTGGAGCAATGGCCCAGGAATGCTGGCACGATTACAGCAAAAAACTGGCATTATGGCGTCAGAACCGCCCACAATTCGTACAATTCTGCACGAATTGGCACAATGTGCATCGTCCAAAACTGGCCTCGCTAGTCTGCTCGCCTCAGATCGTCCATTCTATTCTCTCCCAGGCAGGGGCGCCGCTTGTTCCTCAAGACCTCGAGCCACCCATTAGCCAGGAAGAGTACGACTTTGCGGTACAAAATGGACATTTTATCCGTGTACGTTTTGTCCTCAGCGATCTACTCTATTTCCTTGCGCAGGGCACGTGACTCCTCCTCTACACTCGCTGCAAATCTTGCCATGCTGCTTCGCTGTTTGCAAATAGGCTGCCAATGGCAGCGACAATGAGGAAGAAGAGTGTGAGGCTTCCGACAATGTACCACCACTGGCCGTTGCCAATCTGTGGAATCCAGGAGTACAACAATGTGTCAACAATAGCGAGTAAGCAGCCAATGGAGCCGATTACAGTGCTCGCCCACAGGACGGGCATAGGAAAGATGCGTCGTTGGTGGAAGCTTTGTCGATCACGAAGATAGCAGCCCACCAGGTCGATGAAGAGGAATGCAGCTGAGACTGCCCAGACCAATGCTGCAGCAGCCTGGCTCACGGTGTAAACCTCAACGGAGAAAGCTGTTGGGTTGCCAAATCGACCGACAGCGGGGGCGACGATGAAGGCAAGGATCGTGAAAATGACTGCCAAGGTGCTTTGGAAGATGATGGCATTGGCTGGTACGCGGTGTTTATTGAGCCGACCTACACCAGTAGGCAAACGTTTGTCAATACTTGCTACTAAGAGGAGGCGTGCAAATACATAGTTGTAGACAAGGGCTGTGGCGACAAAGGAACCCATAAGACAAACAGCGGTGATGCTGCCAACGAACTTACCGAGCACCATATCCACAGTGGTTACCATAGCGAATGGGTTGTAAGCCGCATTCTGTCCCTGCACCACCAGGACCGCAAAGGTGTTTGTTAAGTAGAGAACTAAAATGAGCAGAGAGCCCCAGAGTAAGTGGCGCTTGATTACGTGGCCTCCGACGATCTCTCCCGCCATGTTTAATGGTCCTTCCGTTCCGATGTAGGCAAACACGGTTAGCCCGAACAGAACGTAATTGTCAGGTTTGATACTCCAGTCAGTCCAGTGGCTAAAGTTGGTGGCGGAATGATGTCCAGTGGCAAGCCAGACGATGCCTGAAAGTGCTATCAGGAAGGAGGCCAGCATTACGAGACAGACTAAGACGTTGATGATATTCTGGACAGTACGAAACCGTTGGATTGCCACCACCCCAGCAAAAATGAGAACTGCACTGATGACGAGCCCCTGCTGCCAAGGCGCAACGAGCCAATCGCTACGCATCCCTTGAATGTAGGTGACCAGCAGATCTGCGAGACTAGAGGCTATGAGCACTCCGGGAAACCAGGCGCAGAATCCAGAGAAGAAGCTCCAATAGCCGCCAAGTGCCTTGTGCGTCCAGTTATAGAGAGAGCCTTCGTGGGGGAACATGGTCCCTAGCTGAGCGGTGGCAATGAGGCAGGGAATGAAAAAAGCGAGAGCGCCGAGAAGCAAGTGGGTAAAGCCTGCCGGACCTGCCGCAGCGAGGGTTGTAGCACAAGAAACGAGGTAAATAGCCACTATGAAAGTTGCTGTCATGTCGAATGTGCCCAGTATGGGTGGCATCGCCTTAGGTATGTATTCTTCTGAAGCTAACGACACTTGTTTCGCTGTTAACGGTACTTGTTTGCTGGATGTCCGTGTTGACCCTTCATATATTGCCATATTTTCTGCTCTCCCTGTCTCTGTAATAAATCAATGTTAGGCCTTCATGCCAATTCTCATATTTAAGA
>WNFA01000428.1_pt1 | contig 59010 bp, 48 predicted proteins | sample 5400481 | NCBI WGS metagenome assembly WNFA01 (sample SAMN13153340, study PRJNA577476) | soil metagenome | isolation source: 120 cm saprolite under Douglas fir tree site 2 hole 1 replicate 2 | place: USA:California | collected 2015-04-18 | reverse complement strand
CTACGCCCGCGAGGACGCCGGGAGCGAGAACACGCAACGCCGGTCCGATCGGTTGCCGTTCGGGCAGCAACACCGAGTCGGCGGGCGGCGGCGGGTGGGGGAGCGTATCAGTCGGACCCGGAAGCACCTCGACCGGCATGCGCAGGATGCGCACGACGCGCCCATCGCGATCGAAGGACGACACGGTCAGCGCGTATCCGCCGGTCGGCGGCGGATTCGTGCCGGCCGAGTCGAGGCCGTTCCAGGGGACGACGAGGCTGTCCCCGATCGGGCCTCGATACAGCGTGCGTACCACATGTCCATCCAACGCGACGAGAGTCGCGGCGATGTCGTGGACGGAACTGGCGTAGAGTCTCACCACCATCGCCTCGCTGCCCGGCCGGATCGCCGTGTCCGCGGACGCTTCACCGATGACCGTTGGCGTTGCGCGCCGGACGACCTCGTAGAGCAGCAGCAGCTGCGGCGGAAACACGAGCTCGTCGGGGCGAAACCGCGGGTTCGTGAGGACGAGCCGGCGCGCGATCGCTCGCGCCGAATCGCGGCGATCGCGGAGCAGCTCGGTCGCCGTCAGATAGATCAGCGCCCGCGAAACGTCGGCGCCGGATAGAGCACCGCCGCCTTGAACGGCGAGCGCGTGGCGCAGCAGACCCGCGGCCTGCTCGAACTCGAGGTCGTCGTAGGCCCGAACGCCTTGTGTGAGCGCGGCGCCCGCCGCCTGAGCGGCAGCGAGACGAGGCACAGCCAGCGTGCCACCGCAGAGTCCGAGGAGCAACAGCAGCGCGGGTCTCATGAGGCGATCGGCTTGAGCGTTTTGCGCGTCCACTTGATCTCCTGGCCGGGCGCGGCGGTGAACACGCTATCAAACGGCGCGAAGCCGTCACGCTTCACCTGCACATGGTGACGACCCGGCGCAATCTCCAGCCCGATGACCGGCGTGCTGCGAATCGGCTTGCCGTCGACGAAGACCAATCCGGGCGGCTGCGTACTCAGTGACAGCCGGGCGCGCGCGGCAGCTGGCGCGCGGGTTCGCAGAGGCGCAGCAACTTGCGGGACCGAGTCCGCAATGCGATGTGGCGTGGCGCCGTTCGCCGGCCCACTCGGTCGCAGCGCTGCCCAGATACCGCCTCCGAGGAGCACGATCCCGGCAACAACGGAGTAGACGATCGCGCGGCGCCGCGGTTGGGAAAGGCGGACCGTCAGGGCATCTGCCAGCGCGCGGCGCGATGTCACGGCCGCACTCGCGCTCCTGAACGCGGCGGAGACCCGCCGGTCCGCGTCGCCTCCCAGCGCGCGTATGAACGCCGCGACGTCGGGGAACCGCTCGGAGGGATTCTTGCTCATCGCGCGCCCCACGGCGTCCGAAACATTGGCCGCAATGTCGGGCCGCGCATCGCTGAGGCGCGGGGCGGGCTCGAGCAGGTGTTTGCGGATCAGCTCACCGACCGACTCGCCGGTGAAGGGAAGTGCGCCGGTGAGCGCTTCCCACACCAGGATCGCGAGCGAGTACTGGTCGCAGCGACCGTCCACGGGTTTTCCTTCAACCTGCTCCGGAGCCATATAGCGCGGCGTGCCGAGCGACGCGCCTGTCTGCGTGAGCGAGACACTGCCAAAGGCGCGCGCGACGCCGAAGTCGCACACGTACGCCCAGCCCGACTCCTCGATCATCACGTTCGCCGGCTTCACGTCGCGATGCACCACGCCCTGCCGGTGCGCGTACTGCAGGGCGTCGCCGACCTGCTGGACGATGCTGAGCACGTCCGCGAGAGCCAGGGCACCGCGCTCACCGATGATTTGCTCGAGCGACCGGCCGCGGATGCGTTTCATCGTGTACCAGAGGAACGTGCTCGTCGAACCCACGCGGAAGATCGGCACGATGTGGGGGTGATCCAACGACGCCGAGATCTTGCCCTCGCGCTCGAATCGCTCGGCCGCATCGGCGCCGTGGAGGAGCTGGAGCGGCAGCACCTTGATCGCCACCTGGCGGTTGAGCTCCATTTCCTGCGCCAAATAGACGAGCGACATGCCGCCCCGCCCGAGGAGATCCGTGATCTGGTACTGGCTGGCGAGATCGCGCCGGAGTGCACTCAACAGCTCGGCGGGGATACTCTCGCCGGCCGCCGCGTTCGTTGTGGCGTCGAGGACATCGTCGTCTTTAGGGGACATGGAAATCCGTCGCCGCAGTGACGACGTCGGAATTGCCGCCGAAGGAGACCCATGGGCTACAGCGCGACGTTTGGTCACACGCGCGGGCTCGCCAATGGTAGTTGGCGCCGAGTAAGCCGACCGAGTATCCCGCGGCGGCAGTGGCGGTACTACCCGACGCGACGCCCGTGCCGCGATACAGGTTCGTGGAACCATCGAACGCGGTGTTGGTCGTCTGGGACTCGACTTCGAGCACCACGACGTCGCCGGGATCGGGGTCGGTCACCGTCGCTTTAAACGTCACCGTCTGGGCGCTGCCCAACCCGCCACCCGTTCCCCCGCCGACCGGAATCGCGACGGCGCCGTTGAACTGATTCAGGGAGAAGGCGTCGATCGCCGGATCTTCCGGGATAGCGTTGACGAAGAAATCGGACGCGGCGTCGGGGTTCCCCCCAAAACTCAACCAGGCGCTACAGCGCAATGTTTTATCGCAGGTACGGGCGCGCCAGTGATACCCCGCATTTTCGACCAATCCGGTTGTGCGAATCCACGCCGTCTGGCCCACGCCAACGAAACTGCTTTGGTGAGTCGCGGAGCCGCTGAATGGACTCGACGACTGGACGAGCTCGAGCTCGAGCCGCACGGAGTCACGGAGATTGGGATCGTTGAGTGTCCCCTTGAACACGGCCACGCTCTCCGGCGTCGTCGCGCCGATGCCAATCGACGTGGTGCTGTCGCTGCGGAACTGCCCGATCGATTGCGGCAGACTGGGCGCACGTTCCCGAACCACAGAGAGGACGAATGCACCCGTGTCGGGCGTCCCAACCGACGTGGCCTCGATGACGTAACGGCCACTCGCGGGAGCCGGAAATTCCAGGATACAGGAAGGGCCCGTGTAGCCGGGGCAGTCGTCGTTCTGACTCAGCAGCGTGCCGAGACTGTCATGCAGTGTGAGGTAGGCATTGAAGCTCGGGCTCGAGAGCCGGAAGGAGAGTGTATCTCCGGCGTTCGCCGTCAGGCTGTACCGTTTCGCAAGACTGCCCGCTCGATCGGGCGCGCCGCAGTCCGCCAACGCAATCGAGGCGTTGACCACCGTATCAGCGGTGATCGCCGGCTCGGCACACGGCTTGATTTTGAAGCTGACCGTGACGGTTCTCGGTGAGCCGATGGCTCCGGGTGCCGTGATCGTCACGGTTCCCGTCTGCATGCCCTGACCGAGCGCGCTCGGCGTCAGCGAAACAGTGGTCGAGTCCTGTGGCGGCGCGCCACCGCTGTCCGCGGACAGCGTGAGCCATGGACTATCGACGCCGCCCTTCCATTTGAGCGGTAGTCCTCCGGTATTGTCGATCCGCACGACGAATGTGTGCGGCTGCGCGCTGCCGGCGAACGCCGAATCCAGGCGCGATTGCGGAGACACGGTGAGTTCGGCCGCGGGCGCGAGAATGGCAAACGCGACGGGCACTTTGAGCGTGTCGCCTGGAGACTGCATGGCAGTGAAAACGATCGTGTCGTGGTGGATGACCTGCGACAATGTGTCGGCCCGCAGCGTGGCGACCACACTGTCCGGCGCACCGCCGGAACCGGTCGAGAGTGTCAGCCAGGGGGCCGTCGCGGTCGCGTTCCACACGAGGGTTGCGCCGTCCGCGCTCGTCAGCCGCAGCGTCGCGATGACACCGACACGCGAGCCGGCGTGGGCTGAGTCGAGGACTGAGACCGGACTTACCACCAAGCGGTCGTGGACCCCCGGCTGCACGAGCTTGTCGATGCGGCACGTGGCGACCGACATCGCGAGCACCAAGAGCAAGGAGCCCGTCGCCAAATCAATGGCGGCGGGCTGAGCATACATCAGGATCGTGTCGAACAAGCTCGCGGGGCGCGTAACGGCCAAGTCCCGGTAATTGGGCGATTTATCCTACAATACCCGTAGCCGCGAAGGCCGTGTGGGTCGTCACGTTGCCGCGTAAGCCGTTATCACCCGGGCACCTAGGTTAGTGCGGCTGCAGGAGTTGCTTCATGAACCGGTCATGCCTCTTCCCACCGCCTCGACCGATCGAGCGCCTTCCGCCAGCCCGACTCGAGCTGCTTGCGCTGCGCTGATTTCATCGCTGGTGTGAACCGGCGATCCACCTGCCACTGCGCGGCAATCTGCTTTTGATCCTTCCAATAGCCGACCGCCAATCCAGCCAGATACGCGGCGCCGAGTGCCGTGGTCTCGGTGACTTTGGGCCGCACCACGGGGACGCTGAGCAGGTTCGACTGAAACTGCATCAGCAGATTGTTTGCTGATGCGCCGCCGTCCACGCGCAGCTCTTTCAGCTTGATGTTGGCGTCGGCTTCCATCGCCCGCAGCACGTCGGCCACCTGAAACGCGATTCCCTCGAGCGCGGCGCGCGCGATGTGGGCCGCGGTCGTGCCGCGCGTGATGCCGGCGACCAGACCGCGCGCGTATTGGTCCCAATGCGGCGCGCCCAAACCGGCGAACGCGGGGACGAGATACACACCCTCCGGGTCCGTGACCTGCGACGCCAAGGCTTCGACTTCCGACGACGACTTGATGATGCCTAGCCCATCGCGCAGCCACTGCACGACAGCGCCCGCGATGAAGATGCTGCCTTCGAGCGCGTACTCGGTGCGCTTGCCGATGCGCCACGCCACCGTCGTCAGGAGATTGTGCTTCGACACGATCGGCTTGGTGCCGGTATTCATCAACATGAAGCAGCCGGTGCCGTAGGTGTTCTTCACCATTCCGGGCTCGGTGCACGCCTGCCCGAACAGCGCCGCCTGCTGGTCGCCCGCGATGCCCGCGATCGGGATCGCGCCGCCGAACAAGGTGGTCTCCCCGTAGACTTCGCTCGAGGAGCGCACCGTTGGCAACACCGAGCGCGGTACGCCGAACAGTCTCAGCAGCTCATCGTCCCAATCTCCGGTCCGCACGTTGAACAGCAGCGTCCTCGACGCGTTGCTCGGATCGGTCGCATGCACTCGGCCACCCGTGAGATTCCAGAGGAGCCAGGTATCCACAGTGCCGAACGCGAGCCTGCCGGCTTTCGCCTTGGCGCGCGCGCCGGGAACGTTGCGCAGAATCCACTCGAGCTTCGTGCCGGAGAAGTAGGCGTCCACGACGAGGCCGGTCTTGCGCTTGATCAGTGGTGCGAGCCCGCGCGCTTTCAGCCGATCGCACGCCGCTGCCGTGCGACGATCCTGCCAGACGATGGCGTGGTGCACTGGCGTGCCGGTTTCCCGGTCCCACACCACGGTCGTTTCGCGCTGATTCGTGATCCCGATGGCGGCGATATCGCCTGCAGTCAGTCGCGCTTTGCCAATCGCTTCCGACGCCGTGTGTAGCTGCGACGCCCAGATCTCGGTCGCATCGTGCTCCACCCAGCCCGGCTTCGGAAAGATTTGACGGAATTCTCTCTGCGCCGATGACACGACGTTGCCGCCATGATCGAATACGATCGTGCGCGAGCTGGTCGTGCCTTGGTCGAGGGCCAGGATGTGCTTCATGTCGCCGACCAAGCCACCCTATAAAGGAAGGCGGCGATCAGGCCGCCGATGATCGGCCCGGTGATTGGGATCCACGCATAGCCCCAATCGGAGTGTCCCTTGCCCGGAATCGGAAGTATCGCGTGGGCGATCCGGGGACCCAGATCGCGCGCCGGATTGATCGCGTAGCCCGTCGGCCCGCCGAGCGACAGGCCGATGGACCACACGATGATCCCGACCAGTGCCGGTCCGAGACCCACGTCCCAGCTATAAGCCGGGTTGAGATTCTTTGGCGTCAGGATGGTCAGCACGCCGAGCACGAGCACCGCGGTCCCGATGATCTCGGTCACGAGGTTGGAGATCGAGTTGCGGATGGCGGGGGCGGTGCAGAAGACGGCGAGCTTCAGGGCCTGACTCTCGGTGACGCGCCAGTGCGGCAGGTAGGCAAGCCATACGACCGTAGCGCCGAGTACAGCTCCCAGCATTTGTGCCGCGATATAGAGCGGCACCTTCGACCACGCGAATTTGCCGATGGATGCGAGGGCGATCGTGACGGCGGGATTGATGTGCGCGCCGCTGAATGTGCCGACGGCATAGACGGCGACCGTCACAGCGAATGCCCAGCCCGTAGTGATGACGATCCAGCCGGAGTTCTGACCTTTGGTTTGACTGAGCACCACGTTGGCGACCACGCCGTCGCCCAGGATGATGAGCAGCATGGTGCCGACGAGCTCGGCGAGAAAAGGTGACATGAGGCGGCGAAGGTATCAGTGAGTCGAGGAGTTGTCTACGTTGCGAATCTGTCTCTTTCTCGCGTGACGCGAGTCACACTCCGTTGGTTCGCACGACGACGCGAGTAACGAGCGTGACCGAGCGGAGCGTCATTAGTCTTTATAGTATTCGGCGGTCACGTTCAGCACTGGTCGCAATCACCGGAGGTTCGATGCACGGAACACGATCTTTACTGCTCCTCGCTCCCGCGGCGCTGGTCTTCACCGCTTGCAGTCCAACCGCACCCCACCCATCACAACGAATCAGTCTCTCGGCGACAATCGGCTCGGCCGCGCATTCCGCTGCGTCGGGCATCGCTGCGGACGTCATCGTCGGTGGGAGCGGTGGCAAGGTGCGCATCACGTCGGCGCAAATGGTGCTGTCTCACCTCAAGCTGGCGGGCGATGCGGCGTGCTCGAGCAGCTCTGACGGCGAGACCGCCGAGGCGAGCGGGGCGAGCGAGTCGCCCGACGCCAGCGAGCCCGACGCCAACAACAACGACGAGCACGACTGCGAGTCCATGGATATCGCGCCCGTGCTGATCAGCCTGCCACTCGACGGATCAACCAAGGTGATCCTCGACGCCGTCGTCCCGGCGGGCACCTACACCGGGTTGCGGGCGAAGCTCGAGGCCGTCGAGGGCGATGACGACGGCGCGAGCGCGTTTCTCACCGCCCACCCCGAATTTCAGGGCGTCAGCGTGAAGGTCGGCGGCGTGTTCACCGACGCAGCCGGGGTTGATCATCCGTTCACCTTTACTTCAGGCGTCGAAGCGGAGATCGCGGTCGACTTTCCGGCCCCCGTCACGGTCGGCGCCAGCACGTCGAACCTCACGATCGACGTGAACGTGGGTAGCTGGTTCACGGGCGCGGCGGGCGCCGCGATCGATCCTACGAACGCCGCGAACCAGTCGGCGATCGAGCAGGCGATTCGCGCGTCGCTCAGCGCGTTCGAAGACGACAACCACGACGGCATGGACGATCACCAAGAGAGCGGCCACTAACCGCCGTCCCGACTGACTGAAAACAGCAAGCCCCACTGCGAGTGCCGCAGTGGGGCTTTGTTTCGTCCCGCTACCCGAGACCGTTTAGCTTGCCTGTTCCGCTTCCTTGGCGTCCCGCGCGGCCTGATGTTGCGCTTCGCGCGCCTCCGCAGCCGACAGCCCCAGGCCCTGGAGCGTCTGCCCGAGGCTCTTGCCGCTCTTCAAGCCATCGAGGATCGCTTGCGTGGTGATGTTCGGGTTCTTCGCGCTCAGGTTGTGCGCCACCATGTTTGCGGCAACGAACTGCCCGCGCTTCAGGTTGGGGTTCGCCTGCTTCGCCGTTGCATAAGCGCTCTCGAGGGCGTCGGGCGTCATGCCGAGCTTTGCCGCGATCCCCTTGAACGAATCATGGTCCTTGGGCGTTGGCGCGGTCGCCGATGGGTGCGCCGCCCGATGGCTCCTCGGCGGCTGCGCGGGCTTCTGCGCGACGGCAACCGTGTACATAGCGAGCGCGAGCCCGCAGACGAGCGCCGTGCTCGTGCACAATCTCGATGTCACATTCATGAACGTTTCCTCCGGTTTGGGTCCTCGCGCCTTAGGACCGCCCGAAGGCGCCAAACGTCACGCTGGGGGGTGGAGGCTGTGACGCCGGACGGCGGAGCGGGGTGTTAAGGCGTGCGCATTTCCCTTCGCTATCTCGGTGTGCTGTTCGCGGTGCTCGGCGGCGCACCCCTTCGAGCCCAGACGGCTGCGGTGGGTGCCACGGCCGGCACCGTAAAGCTTACCTCTCAGCGCTCCGAACAGGCATTGACGGGCGTCGTGCAACTCCAGGCGGCACCATGGCTCAGCGTGTCGGCGACGCCCTCGTTCGTCCACGTCTCCGACATCGTGAGCGGCCAGTCGGTGTCGAGCAGCGGGATGGGCGACCTGCCGCTGTCCGCCGATGCGTCTCACTCGTTCGCGACGGCCGGTTCGCCGGTCCTGGCGTCGGCGCTCACGGTGGTGTTTCCGACAGGAAACGCGGCATGCGGACTCGGGAGCGGCGAGACGTCGTTCGGCCTCGACCTCGGGGCCGGTGTTTCGCCAAGCCCGCGCCTCCACCTCTCGGCGGATGCGAGCCGCAGCATCAGCGGCCTCTCGGCCCAATCCAGTCTAAGCGCACCCCACGCGACGTCGCTTCGGGGCGAGGCGAGCTACGACGTCGCGCCCAGCTGGACCACCAGCGTCTCGCTCGGCGCCGACGTGGGCCAGTCGGACTCCACACAGGCCCTGAGCCGCACACTAGGTGCGGGGATAACCCATGCGCTCGCGGGGACGCTCACCCTCACGGTGGACGCAGGCGTGGGGCTCTCGGCGGCGTCGCCCAAGTGGGCGCTGTCGATCGGCATCGGCAGAGTGTTTGCCGGCACGTCGCCGGTCAGCCTGGCGTCGCCGTCCCGGCGCCTCAAATCGACCTTTGTCGGCGGCGTGAGCCGCGGGAGCGGAGGGGGGAAGATCGGGTGCCGCTGAGCCCCGACTCGACTTCGCGGTAGCGCTTCTCCTGGTGACGTCCATCACCCCTCGCCGGGCCGCTTCCTCTACATTTGCCCCAGCACTCACGCCGTTCCAGGACGGGCCGTGCCCTCCCGCCCCCATCTCGCTGTTGATCCAGAGGTGCCGCGCACACGGCTCCCGCGCTTGTTCCCGGAGCCCTCTTTTCGAGGGATCGGATCATGGCCGCCTGGAATATCTTCGGACACGAAACCACCACTGAGAAGCTTCCCGCCGAGCTGCGCGCGATCCTTGCGGACATGAAGCGCGAGCGGGTGGCGTTCGAGGCGCTCGCCAACGCCGCTCGAGACTCCAGTCAGAACCTCGCCCAGCTCACGCAGCCCGTCAGCGAAGCGCAAAAGGTAGTGAGCGAGCTGCAGGCGCGCGTCAAATCGCTGGAGCGGCTCGTCCCGGTCCTCGCGACACTCGACGAACAGACCGAGAACGTCGCCAAGGTTCAGCGCCGTACCGAGACGCAGCTCACCCAGAACTCCGACAGCGCCAAGCAGCTGCGCACCGAGATCGACGAGCTGCGCGGTGTCCTCGAACAGGCGCTGGCGCTGAAGAATGAAGTAGCCGGCTTCCTCGAGCTGGGCGGCGGCTTCAAAGCGCTACGGATGGACGCCGACACGCTGAGCACCGAGGTGCGCGAGCTCATGCAAGGATTCGAGCGCGTGCGAGAGCGCCAGGAAGAGCTGCGCAAGACGAGCGAGGCAGTGGCGACGCGGTTCACCGCGTTCGAGGACCGGCAGCAGGACGCGCAACGCAGCGTCACGGAAACCGAGTCGCGCGCCGCGACCGTCGGCCAGACGCTCAAAGATCTGAGCCAGGCTGCCGCCGACGCGGCGCAGACCAAACGCCAGCTCACGACCCTCAAGGCGCTCGCCGACGGCGTCACGCAAAAAGTCGCGGCGCTCGAGCAGCAGCGCGACGTCGTGGAGCGTGCCACGAGTGAGGTCACCCGCCTCCACGAGTTGATGGGCGAGGTGGATGAGAAGATCCGTCGCCACGAGCAGAGCGCGAAGGGCCTCGGCGAGCTGGAGTCGAAAGTCGCCGATCTCAAAGAGCTGCACGGCGAAGTGCTGCAACGCTCGACCGAGATCACCGCCCACCACGATGCCGTAAAGCGCGCCGATGAAGAGCTGCGCGGTCGGCTAACGGCCCTGCGTGACGACGTGCAGCGCGCGGTGAAGCGGTTCGAGCTGGAGAACCAGGGGCTCGACGCAGTCGGGCAACGCATCGTCGATCTTCGCGGCGCGCTCACCGCAATGGAAGCGCGCTTCAAGTCACTGGAAGAGTCGAGCCGCAGTATCACCGACGTCCGGTCTCGCGCGGACGGCTTGGTGGCTCAGCTCGAGAGCATCGCCGAAAATGTGGCGCTGCTCGGAACGCAGGCCGAGCGCGTGCGCGCAATGGAGACGAGCACCGGCCGGCTGGGGACCACAGTTGAGGAGATGACTCAGCGCGTCGCGCGGCTGGAACATGCGCAACCCGGGGTGCAAGCAGTCTTGCAGGATGTCGCGAGCCTCGCGGGGACGCACGAGGCGGTGAAAGGGGCGATGGAGCAGATGCAGGCGGCTGCCGGCGAGATCGCGCGCGTGCGCGAGGCTCAGTCAGGAACGAAAGCGTGGCTGACCGGCGTGACGGATCAGATCGACGCCCTGCGAACCGAGTTGGCCGCCGTCGAAGAGCTGAAGCCGACGGTCGAATCAGTGCGGGGCGAAGCGGATCGGCTGTCGAAAGCGATGGCGCAGATCGACGCGCGCGGTCGCATGGTCGAGGACTTGAACAAGCGTCTTTCCGACCTCAACACGCTCGGCACCCAGCTCGACGAGCGCAGTCGCGAGCTGCACACGCGCATGGCTGGGGCCGACGAGCGCTTCGCGGCGCTCGCTGCCCACGCCGACGAGGCGGCCCGCATCGAGAAGATGGTGCCGACGGCCGTGGCCACTGCAGATCGCGCGGAGCGTCGAGTCGCCGAAGTCGATACGGCCGTCACGGCGCTCGAGGGGCGCGCGCAGAATCTCGAGGGGCTCGCCGACCGCACCCGCGCCCTCGGCCAGGAGCTGGAGCTGCGTCAAGCGGCGCTCAACAAAGCGACGGAGCACCTGGAGCGCGTCGCCCAACTGCGTGAGCAGGCGGCGTCCGCGGCACAGCAACTTGAAGAGCGCTCCGGACAGCTCGGCGACGCGGTGGCGACGGCGGGCAGCCGGTTGATCGAGCTGACGGCGACGCTCGACGAGCTGGATAATCGGGCCGGTGGGCTGCGGTTCGCGCAGAAGCGGATGGCGCAGTTCGAGGAACGGCTCGCCAAGTGGGAGGCCGTCGAGTCACAACTCACGCGGGCGCTCGAGCAGGTCAACCAGCGCCAGGCCACGGTGGATGCGCTCCAGGCGGACATGCACCGTCTGTATGAGGTCGCCGAGCGCACGACGGATGATGTCCGCTCGATCGCGTCGGCAAAGGAGGATGTCAGCCAGACGCGCGCGCTGTTGGAGACCGTGCTCAGCATGGTGACGCACGTCCACGACGCCGCCAACGGGTTGGACCACCGCAAACGGCAGGTCGAGCAAGCCGAGGAACGGCTGGCGCGCGCGGAAGCAATGCTCGCGGAGATCCAGGCGGGGCTGGAGAGCTTGCACGGTCAAAAGGCGCTGCTCGATCAACAGGAGCGGGAAATCACGGACAAGGTGCGAGCCGCCGTGACGCAGCTCCGCGAGGAGCGTCAGCCGAAGCCGAAAAGCGCCTAGGAGCTGACGTTTGAGAACAAAAAGCCCCACCGCCAGATCAGCGGTGGGGCTTTTCTCTTCTTGGTCGACTACCGCGTCGCTGTCGCCGGCTCGAACACTCCCACGGTTGGGAATGCGTTGGCCACCAGGTGGGCGCAGAGGGAAGGAGTCACCGCGACAGTATACATTATCGTGGAGTGAACCCCGTCCTCGCGGTCCAGGACTTACGCTACGAATTGGCGGGAGACGGACGAGCGCTCGTCGACGGCGTTTCGTTCACCGTGGGCGCCGGAGAAACACTCGTGCTGCTCGGGCGCAGCGGCTCGGGGAAGACGACGACGTTAAAGCTCGTGAACCGTCTTCTCGTGCCGACGAGCGGCGCCGTGCTGCTCGCGGGGGAGCCGGCTGAGGCTGTCGCCGCGACGCAGCTGCGGCGCCGCATGGGATACGTGATTCAGGAGGTCGGACTCTTTCCGCATTTCACGGTCGCGGCCAACGTGGGACTGTTGCCGCGACTCGAGCAGTGGTCGGAGGATCGCATCGACCGGCGCGTGCGCGAGCTGCTCGTCCTGGTCGGTCTCGATCCCGATACATTTGCCGAGCGCTTTCCGCACCAGCTCTCCGGCGGCCAACGGCAGCGCGTCGGCGTAGCTCGCGCCCTCGCCGTCGACCCGCCGCTGCTGCTTCTCGATGAGCCGTTCGGCGCACTTGACCCGATCACGCGCCTCGAGTTGCAGCGCGAATTCCGCGGCCTCGCGGGCCGCCTGGGAAAGGCGATGGTCTTCGTCACGCACGACGTGCGCGAGGGACTGTTGCTCGGCACGCAGATCGGACTGCTCGACTCCGGGCGCGTAATTTTCCTGGGAACGCCGGATGAATTCCGCGCCAGCGCGCTGCCTGAGGTCCGCCAATTCATGGAAGCCGCCTGAGGCTCTTCCAGTTCTACGCGCGCCACGCGGGCGAAGTGGGGCTGCTCCTCGGCCAGCACATCGGCCTCGTGGCGATCTCAACTGGCCTCGCCTTGCTCATCGGTCTGCCGCTGGGCGTCCTCGTGGCGCGCCGGCCCGCCTGGCGGCGGCCGGTCCTCGGCCTCGCGAATGTGTTCCAGACCGTCCCGAGTCTCGCGCTGTTCGGTCTCCTGATTCCTGTATTCGGCATCGGCGCGTGGACCGCGATCACCGCCCTCGTCGTGTACGCGCTGCTGCCGATCGTGCGCAACACGTACGCGGGGATCGCGGGTGTCGACCCAGCCGTCCGCGAAGCCGGTCGAGGCATGGGAATGACTGACGGTGAGCTGCTGCGACTCGTCGAGCTGCCGCTCGCCGCCGGCGTCATTCTCGCCGGAGTGCGCGTCGCGACGGTGGTGAGCGTCGGCATCGCGACCATTGCGGCCGCGATCGGCGCGGGTGGGCTCGGCGTCTACATCTTTCGCGGCGTGGCGACAGTGGATGATACGCTGATCCTCGCGGGCGCTATTCCAGCTGCGCTACTCGCGCTTCTCGCCGATGCATTGCTCGGATTGGCAGAACGGAGGCTTGTCTGGCGCCCACGATGATGCGTCTGCTGCTCGCGGCGATCGTGCTATCGGGTTGTGGACGCAAGGATCACATCGTCGTCGGCGCGAAGAACTTCACCGAGTCCGACCTCCTGGCCGAAATCGTGGCGCAGCAGATCGAACGCCGTACTGGACTGCCGGTCGAGCGCCGCCTGCACCTCGGCGGCACGTTCGTATGCGACCGCGCCATCAAAGACGGCAATATCGACCTGTACGTCGAGTACACGGGGACGGCGTTCACGGCAATCCTGAAGCAACGGCCGATCTCCGACCCAGACAGTGTGTATCGTTTCGTCGCGGCGACGTATGCGCGGCAGTTCCAGCTGCAATGGACGGCGCCGCTTGGCTTCAACAATACGTTCGCGATCCTGGTACGCCGCGCGGATGCGGAGCGCTACGGCTTGCGGTCGATTGGCGATCTCGCCCGCATGGCACCGCGTTGGAAGGCGGGATTCGGTTATGAGTTTCTGGAGCGCGCAGACGGCTTTCCTGGTCTCGCGAAGGTGTACGGATTGACGTTCTCACGACCGCCCAGCGCCATGGATCTGGGTCTCACGTATCGCGCGTTAGCGGGCCATCGAGTGGACGTGATCGCCGGTAACTCGACCGACGGGCAGATCGCGGCTCTCGATCTGGCGGTTCTGATTGACGATCGCCGGTACTTCCCACCCTATCAGGCTGCCCCGATCGTGCGAGCGACGACGCTCGAGAAGTATCCCGCGGTGAGCCCCGCGCTCGCGGAGCTGGGAGACAAGCTCTCCGATGCCGACATGCGCCGACTGAACGTGCTGGCTGATGTGCAGCATAAGGACATCGCGGAGATTGCGCGGGCGTGGCTCACTGAACGGATCCCCTGAGGAGAGTTCCCATGCCAGAAGCTGACGGCGTCGTCGTTGTGCGTGGTGGTGCACGCGGGTTTGTCCAGGAGATCACCACAGGCCGGCATCATCTCGTCGCGGATGAGCCCGTTGCCGCCGGCGGGACAGATCGCGGGCCCGGGCCTTACGATCTGCTTTTGGCGGCACTCGGCTCTTGCATGTCCATGACGATGGCGCTGTACGCGCGAGCGAAGCAGTGGCCGCTCGAGACGGTGGTCGTCCGCTTACGCCACTCCCGGATTTACGCCAAGGATTGCGCCGACTGCGTGGTGAGAGACGACACGATGCTGGATCGCATCGACACGGAGGTTCACGTCTCCGGCGCGCTCACACCAGAGCAGCAACGCAGGCTTGTGGAGATCGCCCACAGGTGTCCGGTACACCGCACGCTCAAGTCCGAGATCAACATTCGGGAGGTGTCGACGCTCACCGCTTAGAGTCGGTCCTGGGGAATGCGGGGGGGGGCAGCGCAATGTAGTGTGTCGTGCGTTCGCGGCCGACTACGAGCGCACGGATGCGGTCTTCCACCTCACGATCCGATTTCGTGGTCCGATCATGCTGGCGGAGATGCTCCGCCCATGATTCCACTAACCAACACTCCACACAGCGTCGCGGGTCAGCGGAATCCACGAACAGCTCCCAGAAGACGGCGCCATCGCGGCGGCGAATCGGCCGCAGCTGGCCGCGCATGGCATCGACAAAGACGGCGCGCTGCTCCGGTTCGACGATGTACTCGACCGTCACGAGCACCGGCCCGGCTTCGGCGTCGAGGTTTTCGGCCACGACGGGATCGGGCCAGTTCTGTGAGTGCTCCAGATCGCCACCTTCGGCAGCCGCGAGGCGGAACCGCGGTATCACCGTCAAGCCGAGTATCAGCGCACCTCCAGCAGCGGTGAGGGCCCACTGGGTGCCGGCTTGGTTCGCGATGACCCCCCACAGCAGCGCGCCCAGCGCGAGCGACCCGAAGAGGATCAATGTCGATATCGAAAGCGCACGCCCTCGGACCCATGCGGCTGCGCCGCGCTGTGCCGCCAGAATCAGACTCGACAGGATCGTGAGCCAGCCCGCGCCCGCGATGACCATGGCGGCGACCAAGACCGCGAAGTTGGTCACCCACGCGAGCGATAGGCATCCGAGCGCGAACGCGGCGGTGGCTATCGCCGTGATCGTGTCCGTCGACCAACGCTTGCGCCAAGCCGGTAATACGGACGCGCCGATCAGGCCACCGAGTCCAAGGCTGCCGACGAGAACTCCGTATGAAACGGGGCCACGACCCAGGGTTACCCTCACGACCAAGGGGAGCAGCGCCCACAGCGCGCTGGCGAAGCCGACGAAGGTGGCGGCGCGGACGGCGACTGTGCGCAGCGCCGGCGCGTAGCGCACATAGCGCACGCCGGCCTGCATGGCCGACATGAGGCGCTCCGCGGGCAGGCTCGCAGGAATGGGCTCCCGCTTCCAGCGCCAGAGGACGTAGAACACGCCGACGACGGATACGGCATTAATAAGGAAGGCGGGGCCAGGCCCACCCACGACGATGATCACGCCGGCGATGGCCGGCCCTAGCGCACGCGCGATGTTGATTGCGACCGCGCCGAGTCCCACGGCCGCCGCCAACTCCTCGCGCGATACGGTTTCGGGGATGATCGCTTGCCAGGAGGGGAGGTCGATCGCGCTGCCCGCGCCGATGGCGAGTGTTATCACGAGCAACATCCACGGCTGCACCACGCCTGCGATCGTCAGTACTCCCAGCAACGTAGCCACCAGGAACAACCACACCTGTGCGATGAGCAGGATGCGGCGCCGATCGAGCACGTCCGCGAGCGCGCCGGCGGGAAGTGCGAGCAAAACTAGGGGCAGGGTGGTAGCGACTTGCACCAGCGACACCATCAGCGGCGACGGCGCCAGTAATGTCATGAGCCAGGCGGCCGCGGAGTCGTGCATCCACGTGCCGATGTTCGACGTGACGTCGGCGATCCAGAGACCGCGGAACAGTGGCCGGCGGAGCGGGCTCCAGGCGGAGGGCGCGGTCATTCCTAACTACCGGTCGAAAACCGCACGGCGCCGATCTCGGTCAAGTCGCGCAGCGTAGCCGCGATTTCGCCGGGACGCAGACCGGCCGCGCGTGCCAGGTCGTCCACCGTGCGCGCCCCGTCAGCGAAGCGCACCACGGACGCGATGGCATCGCTCGCGCGCGCCACCGCCACGCGTCCGTGACGCGAGCGCGCCACGATGAGACTCGTCTTACGCCGCGGGGCGTCGGGGGGCGTTGTCCACGGTTGCAGCAACTGGGGCAATACGCTCGGCAGGTCGTACTCCAACTCGAGCAGCTCGGTACCTTCAACCAGCTCGGGCGGGGGGGGGGCCACCGTCGCCCGATCGTCGCCGCGACTGGTATCGCGCCACACGCGCGGCCCAGCCTCGACCACCATCATCGCCTCCTGATAGCGCAGCAAATCCCCGTGATATGGCACCTCCTCGCCGGCGACGTACGCGATGACCAGACGGGCGACGGCCCGCGCCGTGGCGCGCTCACCGAGCACCGCATTGGAGAGCAGTGCGTCGAAGCCCGGTTGCCGCAGCACCGCCTCGGGCCAGCGTGCCGTCACACGCGCGAGTGCCCGCGAATACTTGAAGAAATGGACGATGCGCTCGTGATAGAAATGCCGGGCGAGAAAGCGCGCGAACCGCTCGACCCGCCCGGCGTCCGCGAGCTCGCGTCCGCGCCACTCGGCTGACGCCCGGTAGGGCGCGTCGGCTAACGCACGGATCACGTCGTCCTGGAGCGCCCGATCGTTCACAGCGCGGCCCGGATCCGGTCGACGCTCGAGAAGAGGACGTCGGTCGTGAGCGACGGTGAAAACGCGTCGAACGTCACGGCCTTGACCCCAGGGCAGCGCGTCAGCGCGTGCGCCATGAAGCCGAGCATCGCATCGCTCGGTGCTGTCGGCGCGATCCACGGGCCCTCGAGATCGCGGTCTTGCTCTACACCCGCGACGTGCACTTCGACCACATGGTCGAGGGGAAACTCGGCGAGCCAGGCCTGGGGCGTGATGCCGCGGTAATGCGCCTCGAGCCACACGTGCGGCAGGTCGAGCAGGAACCCGGTGCCGGTCGCGTCGAAAAAGCGCCGCAGCCATACGGGCTCAGGCATCTGGCTGGCGCGCACATCGAAGAAACCGGGGATGTTCTCCATGACGAGCGGCTGGTGGAGGCGCGCCTTGAGTGCGTTGGCGTTCGTGACGAACCGCGCCAGAAACTCTTCCGTGTAGAGCGGTGGGAAGACGTAGTTGAGATTGTAGGTCCCGTCCTCCGTGTGCAGGCACTGAAAGTGCTCGGCCACCCAGGGCGAGTCGTATAACCCGGCCAGGGAGCGGGCCCGTTCGATCGCGCGATCGTCGAGCGGCTCCGAGAGCTGGCCCAAGTAGTCATGCAGCAGCAGCGTGTAGCGCTGCTTGATCGCGGGCCAGTGCCGGTCGCCCGCCGCCGGTGGATCGGCCATGGCGAGATGATCGATGTTGCTGGCCGCCGCGAGCTCGGCGCCGAGGTGCGGATTGTAGAATGCGCCGACCATCATACGACGAGTCCCTGTTCCGCGAGCTGATCCACGAACACTTTCACTTGAGCCGCGATCATCGGTTTCTCGCCCCGGTCCGTCCATGCGGCGGCAATCGCTTCGTAGCGCATCCGGCCATCGAGCCGCGCGACGATGAAGCGTTCGCGCTCGCCCCAGGTCGCGGCCGCGGTGTGAGCCGTGGGGGTTGCGCGCGCAGGCGCGAACTCGGCCGCGACGATGGCGTCGATCGATCGCACGATGTCGGGGTCGAGTCGCTTCGCGCCGGCCAGGTTTTGATCGACTTGCTCGACGCTGCGTGCGCCGGCCAACACGATGTTGACGCCTGGTCGCGAGTACACCCATGCAAGGGCCAGCGCGGCGAGCGTGAGACCGGCGCGCTGCGCGATCGGGCGCAGTCGTTCGATGACCTGCTGCCGCCGTGCGAATTCCGCGCCCTTGAACCAATAGATCGCGCTGCGATGATCGCCGGGCGCAAAAGTCGGGGCGGAGGGAGCGCTGTACTTGCCGGAGAGCAGCCCCGATGCCAGCGGTCGATACGCGAGGAATCCCAGTCCATGCTTTTGGCAGGTCGGGATCTCACGTTCTTCAGCCTCGCGGTCGAACAGGTTGTACGCTCCCTGATAGGTAACGATCGGAGCGATTTCTGTCGCGCGCTGGATCTGCAAGTGGGTAGCGTTGCACAGTCCAATGCTGCGCGCTTTGCCCTGCTCCTGGAGCTTGTGGAGCTGCTCGAGCTGCGCTTCCCACCCGGGCAGCGCCTCGTGCAGCTGTAGCAGATCGACGTATTCGCTGCCGAGCCTTTGCAAAGATGCTTCGAGCGATGCGCGTGGATCATCGCGCGGGCCGACCTTGGTGGCAATCGCAATCGCTTCGCGCCGCTCGCGCAAGACTCGGCCCAGCAACATTTCGGATGTGCCGTTGCCGTAGGCCGGCGCTGTATCGAACCAGGTGATGCCGCGATCGGCCGCATGGCGCACCGCTGCTTCACGCTCAGCGGGGTCGTTCTGTCCGGACGCACCCCAGCCACTACCTCCGACTGCCCAGGCGCCGAACCCCAGCACAGAGCGCCCGGTAAAACGCGGCAGGGGCCCGAAGTTCATTCGGGCCCCTGCGTGCATGCTGCCGCTCCGGTTAGGAGTGGCAGGTGGGCTGCAGCTCGCTCGTCTCGACGATTTCGGGACGATGACAGCTGGGCACCAGTTCCTGCGTTTCAACGATCTGCATACGACCTCCAATTGGAATAGTGGGCGGTGACAGCACTCGTTTGGCGATAATGCCGCGACCGCCTCAACGGTTCCCTGACCCCTTTGAAATGGGCATGGTTGGCAAACCGCGCAAGGCCCGCTTGCAGCGGGTTGATCGGGGCGCTAGGCTCGGGAGCCCGATGATTCAGATCGCCAGCCTCCTCACCGAGCAAGCCCTCGCCGACGAGTTCGTGAACTCGTTCGCGGCCCGGCGCCTCGACGAGAAGTTCTTCTATTGGTTCCCCCTCTCCGTGCGCTCCTGGCTGGCGCTCTGTTCCGATGGGGCGTACCGGAACTTCGTCCGCTCGCGATCACTGATCGCGCAGTCCAGAACGGAGCTCGCCGGCCAGACGCCGGCGGGCGAGATCGAGGTCCTCAGTCTCGGCGCAGGACAAGGGGACAAAGACGTGCTGCTGCTCGAGGCATTGCGCGGGCACGGCCGGGGCGTCCGCTATGTCCCCGTAGACGCGAGCCAGGGCCTGCTCGAAATCGCGTGCCAGAGCGCCGGCGACGCCGGGTTTCCCGCGCAGGGAATCAAGGCCGATGTGGCGCGCGCCGATCATCTCCGCGCCCTGATAGCCGACTCTCGAACTCCGCCGCGACTCGTGATGATGCTGGGGAACACGCTCGGCGCGTTCGATCCGCTGGCGATGGCGCGCGCGCTGCGGGAACTCCTGCGGCCGGCCGATCTCCTGCTCGTGGATGGGGAGGTCTACGCCGGCGGCGATACCGTCGCCGGCTACGACAATCCCTTGAATCGCCGGTTCGCTTGGGCTCCGCTGTACGCGGTCGGCATCGGCGAAGCGGATGGCGAGTTGCGGTTCGAAGTGCGGGACGACCCGCGCCTTCCCGGTCTCTACCCGCTCGCGAAATACTTCGCGCCCAGCCGTGACGTCGTGGCCCGCGTTGGCGGCGAAACACTGGCGCTCACCGCCGGCGAACGGGTTGAAATGAACCACTCGTACAAGTACTCCGCCGACACATTCACCCGGATTCTCGCGGACGCGGGACTCACGGTGCGGTGGCGCGGAAGGAGCGACGACGGCCGCTTCCTCATGGTGCTCGCGGAGCGCGGGCTGCCATGAGCACCCGAATCATCCGTACCTACTTCGCGATCACGTTTCTCTTCAACCTGGCCATGTCCCTGATCTGGGGCGTCGATACGTTGTTCAAGCTTGGCGCCGGCCTCGACATTTTCCAGGTCATGCTCACCAACGCCGCGTTTACCGCCGGCTCCATGGTGTTCGAGATCCCGACCGGCGTAGTGGCCGATACCGTCGGGCGCCGTGTGTCGCTGCTGCTGAGTCTCGGCACACTTTTCATCACGACGTTGCTGTACGTCGCCGCGGCGTGGCGCGGCTGGGGCTTCGCCGCGTTCTGCTGGATCTCGGTGTTTCTGGGCCTGGGATACACGTTCTACACGGGGGCGGTGGATGCCTGGCTCGTGGACGCCCTGAAGGCGACGGGCTACACCGCGCCGCTCGAACCCGTCTTCGCACGCGGGCAGATGATGTTCGGCGTGGGAATGTTGGTCGGGACGATCGCGGGAGGATTGCTGGGCCAGATTCATCTCTACATCCCGTATCTCGTTCGCGCCGGCGTCGTGATCCCGGTGTTCGTGCTGGCGTGGTTCGGGATGCGCGAGGTCGGCTTCACGCCCCGCGCGCTCGAATTGCGCCGTGTTCCTGCCGAGTTGCGGCGCTTGTTCGTCGAGGGGATGGATTATGGGCTGCACCATCGAGTCGTCCGGCCGGTGATGCTCGCGTCGCTCGTGACGATGAGCTTCATGATTTTTGGCTTCTACAGCTGGCAGAAGTACTTCCTCGATCTGCTGGGGAAGAATCTCATCTGGGTCAACGGTGTGATCAGCTCGCTCGTGGGGCTCGCACTGATCGCCGGCAATGCGCTCGTGCCCAGAGTCGCGCGCGTGGTCGGTACGCGTACGGGCGTGCTTACGCTTGGCATCGTCGTCCAGGCGGCGACCGCGACGGCATGCGGCGCGCTGGGACTGCTCGCCCCGGGTCCCGCGACGTTTTATATCGTCGTGCCGCTGTATCTCGTGTATAGCGTGGCGCTGGGCGTCACGATGCCGGTCAAGCAAGGCTACCTGAATGCCCACATCCCATCCGCCCAGCGCGCGACGATTATTTCACTCGACGCGTTTTTCGCGAGTCTCGGCGGTGTGGTGGGCCAGACCACGTGGGGTTACCTGGCGCGGCTGCGCGGTCTCGCGACGGCGTGGGTAGCGGGTGGGTTGGGTCTCGTACTCGCGGTGCCACTGTATTTACAGGCGCGCCGCCGCGACAAGACATTGGACCGGTTTGAACAGGAGGCGTCGCATGTCACAGCCTGATGGGGTCGTAGGAAGTCGGCGAGAAGTGTCCGGTGCATCGCACGCTCAAGTCCGAGATCATTATCAGGACGACGGCCCAACCCTCAGCTGAGTAGGGAGAGTCCTCGATGCTGCAACGAGCTCCTATATACGCCTACATCCCGGCGAAGGACATCGTCCGGGCACGGGCATTTTACGAACAAAAGCTTGGCTTCGAGCCGAAGCGAGAGGTCGCGGGCGGGGTGATGTACGAGTTCGGCGACCGTACTGCCTGCTTCTTATATCCGACGCCCAATGCCGGCACGTCGAAAGCGAGTCAGGCCTTCTGGCAGGTCGACGATGTCGAGCGTGAAGTCGCCGAGCTGAAAGCGCGCGGGGTGCGGTTCGAAGAATATGACACGCCGGGGCTGAAGACCAAGGACGGCATCGCGACGAGTCGCGGCAACAAGGCCGCCTGGTTCAAGGACACCGAGGGCAACATCCTGGCGCTGGTTCAGAACCTCTAAATGTGAAGGTCAGCGCTCCAGGAGTGCTCGTTGCCAGCCGCCCAGGTTTGCGGCCGCGTCGTAGGTACTCTGCGCAAACGCAAGGACGGCGGCATCCGGATCGGCTGCGCGCCGCACCGCCTCGTACGGCAAGATCCACTCGCGCATCCGCATGTCGTAGCCCGCGGTCGCCGGAGCAATCACGGCGTCGGGACAGCCGGCCGGCTCGGGGTAGGCATACGCATAAAACGCCGGCTCCAAAATCGGCGAGAATCCTCCGCCGGGCCACCACCCGACGCTGATGCATTCGTGCGAGTAGGCTTCGCGCGTCACGGTATCCGCAAGATTGGGGATACCGCCCGGGTGGCGCGGGGCTGGGCGGCCCGAGAATCGCGTGTGCGCAAGATCAAAGCTCCCCCACCAGAAATGGACGGGACTCGTCTTGCCGAGGAAGCGACTGCGGAACTGCTCGAGGACGCGCTTGGTCTGGACGAGCACCTGCCAGCATGCCTGAACCGGCGTGGGCTCATACGAGCGATGAGTGGTATCCGCCTCGAACCGAATCGGATTTTGAACTTCGACGGGCATCGTCCAGATCCGCCCCGGGATGTCCAGCCGTGTCAGCGCTGCCGTCACGAGGCGATAAAACTCGGCCACGGACCGCGGCTCGAGCGAAACGGTGGTCTTTTTCCCGTCCGAGGATTCGAGCACGAGTTGATGCGCGATAAGATCGAACGAGATCGTGATGCTGCGATGATCGGCGGTCAGCGGCAGCGTGGCGAGTCCGCGCGGTGTTACCTGAAGAGCGGTGTTCCAGTAATGATTGGTGAGCGGCGACAACTTCAGGGCGAGCTTGCCGACGACCTGGGTCCACATATGAAGCGTGGCGTAGGTGTCCTTCCACCCCTCGAGCGGGAGTGCCGGCCACGTTTCGCTCGAAACAGCCTCAGTAGTCCGCGAAGGCATCGTCCGGATAACAATACAGCCAGCGCTCCCCCGGCTCCGCCGAAGCGATCACCGGGTGGCCGGTGGCGCGAGCATGCTTCGTCGCATGTCGATTAGGTGAGTCGTCGCAGCACAGCGTGACGCCGCATTCCTGGCAGGTGCGCAAGTGAACCCAGGTGGAGCCGATTTTGACGCACTCAGCGCACTCACGGCGCGTGGGCTGCTTTACCGTCGTGATCGCGTCGAGGTGAGAACAGGGCCTCTCGCTCATCGGGCTGCGTTGTTGACCACCTCGCGGAAGGTATCGACATCACGCTCACCGAGGTAGCGCTCACCATTGATGAAAACGGACGGGGTGTCGCCCACACCATTCGCTCGCCCGCTGCGAACGTCTCGCTGTATGCGGTCGGCAAACTGGTGTGTCTTGAGCGCCGCGCGGAAGGGTTTGGAGGCGACACCGCGGCCATCTCCGCATGTGGATGGATCTGGCGCAACGGGAAGTAGCGAAACACGTAACGGAACGACTTGCCGTCGTCGTCGCGGAGCTGCGCGATGACTAGCTCCAGCGCCCGGGTGTACGGACATTCGTAGTCGCCGTAGACGAGCACCGTGTCGGGAGCGCTGCTCGACCCCCGTACTTGATCGTCTTTACTTACGTTCAACGTCACAGCGGCGCCGCTGCCATTTCCTGGCGCAGTGCAGGTGCGACTCGCGTGCCGAGCAGTTCGATGGCCTGCATGAGCTTCGCGTGTGGTAGGGAAGAGGCATTCATTTGAAAGGTAATGCGCGCGATGCCGCCCAGCGCTTCACTATGTCGAATGATTTTCTCCACGACTTCGTCCGGACTACCAATCAGCAGCGCGCCGTGTGGACCGCGTTGCGCGTCGAACGCCGCGCGCGTGACCGGAGGCCAGCCGCGCTCCTTCGCGACACTGGCGACGGCACGGGCGTAGCCGGGAAAGAACGCATCGGCGGCCTCTTGCGTCGTGTCGGCGACGTAGCCGAGGGAGTGCACGCCGACCTTCAGGCGGTCGCGGGGGTGTCCGGCTTGCTCGCCGGCCGCGTGGTAGAGATCGATGAGCGGCCGGAAGCGCCGCGTCTCACCGCCGATGATGGCGACCATCAAGGGAAGTCCCAGCATGCCGGCACGAACGAACGACTCCGGCGTCCCGCCCACACCCAGCCAAATCGGCAACGGGTTCTGCACGGGCCGCGGATAAACGCCCTGGCCGGTCAGGGCCGGCCGGTATCGGCCGGACCAGTGGACATGCTCGTGCTGGCGAACGTTGAGCAGCAGATCGAGCTTCTCGGTAAACAGCGCGTCATAGTCCTCGAGCCGATAGCCAAAGAGGGGAAACGCCTCGATCGACGACCCGCGGCCGACGACCATCTCCGCGCGGCCCTGCGATAGCAGGTCGAGTGTGGCGAACTGCTGAAACAGGCGCACCGGGTCGGCGGCGCTCAGGACCGTCACGGCGCTCGTGAGCCGAATGCGGTCCGTGCGCGCGGCGGCGGCGGCGAGAATCATGGCCGGCGCGGAATCGAGATATTCGCGGCGGTGGTGCTCCCCGATGCCGAATACGTCCAGTCCGACCTGATCGGCGTGCACGATCTGCTCGACGAGATCGCGCAAGCGCGTCGCGTCGCTGACCGCAAGGCTTGTCTCGTCGTACGCCGCCGCGAAGCTGTCGATGCCGACTTGCATTGTGGGGCCGGTCAAGATCTCACGGGGCGCTCGGCGGCGGTAGCTCCGCAGCGAACTTCCTCAGTTCCGGAGTCGACCCGGACCAGGCGCCGAGGGCCTGAACGTAGTGCGCGACCTGCCAGACTTGCTCAGGGGTCAGCGCGTCGCCGGACTCCGGCATCGGCGTGCCGTTGATGCCGGCGATGATCCTCAGATAGATATCGCGCGCGCTGCGTGCCCACTTTCCGCGGCCCAGCGTGAGATTGGCCGGCGCGAGGGGCGCCCCCCAATCGTCCACCATTCCCTTAACGGCTGACGGCCCGTTGCCCGTGCCGTCGCCATGGCACTTCGCACAATTCGCTTCAAACAACTTCCGGCCTTGCGTCACCGATTCGCGCGTGGCTCCCGGCTCGTCGCTGATGGTGATTGGTGTCCCCGGTCCGTCGGTTAGCCAGCGTGGCGACAGCGTCTGCAGGTACGCGATCACGTCCCGGCGCTCGCGCGTGCTCAAGGCGGCAAAGGGCGGCATGCGCGTGCCGTACAGGCCGTTCTGGAGCACCCGCTCGAGGTCGGCCGTCGTCGGCAGGAAGCCGTACGGCGTCGAGCTGAACTTGAAGATGCCTTGCCGGAAGTCACGCGGCTTCGGTTGCGACCAGCGCGCTACCTCTCCCGCGCCGTCGGCACGCGTACCGTGACACTGGATGCAGTAGCGTTCGTACACCTGGCGGCCGCGCGCCGCGTCCTTTGTTTGGGCCGGCAACGGCGCAGCCCAGGCCGTGATGGCGCCGGCGATGAGGGCAGCAACCGCCACGGCGCGTCGTCTGGTTGACATCCGCCCCCCTTTCAGAAGTCGAGGTGAGTGCCGAGCCACACGGTGTGGTGAGTTACGTCCGCGCCGCCGGGCGCCACCCGCTTGATCGTCCAGCGCCAGTAGCTGAGCTCGAGCAACCAGGCGAACCGGCTGTTCAGATCGAATGCGTGCCGCACGCCGACGAACTGGAAGTCCTGGTCGCCGAAGTTGTCGGGTGTTCCGGCAACAGCCTGGCGCCGGTTGCGGATCATTTGGAGCCGGCTGTAGAACACGAGTGGGAGTCGCGGGATATACTCGAGCTGCAGGAGGCCGGCATCGTACCGAGGGTCCCGGGTCGCGGCCGGGATCAGGGCGCGGTCGTCCTGCCCCGTCATCCCCATCAGCGTGACGCGGAACGGCAGCACGTCGGAGCCCAGTAACAGCTCGAGATCGCCGCCGAAGCGACGCTGACCCTTGAGATCGGACGTATCGGGTCCGACCGGCCAGGTCGCGTACGCGCCGAAGGCGCCGACTTGCACGCTGCGGAGGAATCCGCTCTCGAGGTCGTGGCGGTGCGTCACTCGGCCGAACACGCCCGGGGCGCAGAACGTGCAGTGTGCCCGCGGCGCTCCAGCGGAGTTGAACACATTGACCGCGTAGCGGCTGCGGCTGCCTCGATCGTGGCCCATGATCTCGATGCCAGGTTGGGGGAACAGCACGCTGAAGCGCGACCGAACGCCTGGTTGTAGCGGATCCAGCCGGCATCGGCGAAGGTCACCCCGTTCTCGTAGACGATCGGCACAAACCGGAAGGAGACCCTGTCACTGATGGAGCCCAACCCGCCGAAGACCAGCGCCCCGTCGGCGATGCCCCCGGCCTGCTGTGCCGTACGCCCGCCGACGCGCTCGACATCCACCTCGTAGTTCTTCCAGAGCCAGGCGAACGCGGGCCAGTAGGCCGGCTCGTTGGCTCGGAGATCATCGGTGCCCACCTTCATCCGGTACCCGTTGTCCTTGAATGCCTGGCCGTACCGATTGAGCACCGGCACCGCGAGGTGGCAGGCCGAGCATTTCATCCCGTACTTGCGGGCGAAGGCCGGTATGCTCATTGACGCGATGTACGAGCGAACGTGTGCGTCGGTCGCCGGACCACCGGCGATGCCGCCGATCAAGAGCAACAGAGGAATGGACATGCTAGGTGGTCCCCGCTGGGGCGCTGTTTGGTGTTGGCGCCCGGCGGCGTGCGGCCAGATTCGCGATCGCGCCGATGACACCGATCGCCAGCGCTACGCCCGAGAGTGCGGGCGACCACAGCATCTCGAGTCCGAAGAATGCATCCAGGGAGTAGAGTCCCGGCCCAGCGAGGGCGAGCAGGATCGCGACCGTCGCATACAGAACCGTCATCTCGATGCCGTTGGAGGTCGCGAAGAATCCTTTGCCCCAGTGAACCGTGACGGCCGCGACGATCATGACGGAGAGCAGCAATGCCGGGCCGACCGGACCGAGAAAGCCCAGTGCGATCAGGAGACCGGCGCCGAGTTCGGTCACGGAGGCCAGTGCCGCAAATAAGCGGCCTGGACGGAAGCCGAGCTGTTCGAAAAACCCGCCAGTTCCCGCGAGTCCGTAGCCACCGAACCAGCCGAACAGTTTTTGTGCGCCATGGGCGCTGATGCTGAGGCCAACGACGAGGCGCGCGATGAGCAGCGCTGCGCTGAGCATGTGAGTCCTTCACGCGTTGATGGGTTGGGCAGTTCCCTCGACTTGTCGCAGACTATCGCGCGTGTTATGGATTATCTATGCCTAAGACGCTAAAAAATCCTACCCAGCGTCCACGCGCGTCGGATGCGGCAGTGGACGTTATCGGGCAAGTGCTGGAAGCTGTTCACCTGCGCACGGCGATTTTTGGCAAGGTCGATTTCGGGGTACCTTGGCGTCTCCAGGTTCCCGAACGCGCGCATCTGAGCTTCTATGTCGTCGCGCGCGGCAGCGCATGGCTCGAGGTGCGTGGCGAGAGCCCGCGCCCGCTCTCCACCGGCGACGCGGTGATCCTCCCACTCGGGTCGGCGCATGAGCTGCGCGACATCGAGCGGAGCGACGTGCCCGCATTGAACTTCGACTTCGACGCGTGTCCCCGGGAGCCGCACGTGGCGCGGGCAGGCGGCGACGGGCCGGTGACGTCCATCATCATCGGCCATTTCACGCTAGGCAGCGCGCCGCGCAACGCGCTGCTCGCGTCGCTGCCACCGGCCATCCATCTCCCCGCGGGTGCGGTGTCGGCCAGCCCGCAGCTCGCGGGCCTGGTGCCGCTCATTCTCAGCGAGAGCGGATCGCCCGGTGCCGGGAGCTCGATCGTGCTGGCGCGGCTGGCCGATTTGCTGTTCGTGCACGCGTTGCGCTTCTGGAGCTCGACGGTGGATGCGTCGGTGAGCGGTCTGGGCGCCGTGGCCGATCCGGCCATCGGTGCCGCGCTGCGTCTGATCCATGCGCGCCCCGCCGAGCCATGGACCGTGGAGCGACTGGCGACGTCGGTCGCGATGTCGCGCTCCGCGTTCGCGGCGCAATTTACGGAGTTGGTAGGCGAGCCACCGTTGCAGTACCTCGCGCACTGGCGCATGACGATCGCGGCTCAGCGGTTGCGCGAAGACGACGCCGTTATCGCCGACGTGGCCCAGGCCGTCGGTTACGCCAATCCGGTGGCGTTCAGCAAAGCATTCGCGCGGATGCAGGGCGTCGGGCCGGGCACGTTTCGCCGCCAAGAACGGCTCGCGCTGCGCGCACCGCGCTAGGTGCGCTCCGAACGATCAAGGTCTATAGCTCGCGGCGTTTCAGCTGCTCGACGGCGTAATGGCACGCCCGCGCGGTCAGCGCCATGTAGGTCAGCGACGGATTCTGGCAGCCGCTCGATGTCATCGCCGCGCCGTCGGTGACGAACAGGTTGGGCACGTCCCATGACTGGTTCCAACCGTTGAGGACCGACGTCTTCGGATCGCGACCCATGCGCGCCGTCCCCATCTCGTGATTCGTGCCGCCCGGCGTACTCGGCCCACTGGTGCTGGGCTCGATGTGCTTCGCACCCGCGGCTTCGAGCAGCTCCGCCGCGGTGACGTTCATGTCGCGATGAATCGCGAGCTCGTTCTCACTCCATTTGCATTCGATATGGAGCGACGGGATGCCCCACCTATCCACGAGCGTCGGGTGCAGGGTCGCGCGATTCTCCTCACGTGGCAGCATCTCGCCGAATCCGCCGAAGCTCATCGACCAGGGGCCGAGGTCGGTCAGCCGCGCCTTGAGCGCCGGCCCGATGCCGGGCGCGTGCAGGGCAGCCTGCCATCCCGCGCGTCCGGCGCCGCCCTGGAATCCGTATCCACGAATGAAGTCGGGATGTCGCGAGGTGACATTGCGGAAGCGCGGCACATAGATGCCGTTCGGACGCTCGCCGATCGTGCGCCGATCGGTCCAACCGTCGAACACCCCGCTCGCGCCGCCCCATTTGATGTGATCCATGATGTTGCGGCCGACCTGCCCGCTCGAGTTGGCGACGCCAGAGTTGAGCAGAATCCGCGCGCTCTCGAGCGCGGAAGCACAGAGAAAAATCACGCGCGCGCTGTACTCCCGTTCCGTCTTCGTGTTCGCATCGATCACGCGAACGCCGGTGACTCTGGTGTTCGCAGCATCGTAGACGAGACTGCGCACAATGCTGAACGGTCGCAACGTTAGCCGGCCCGTTGCTTGCGCGGCCGGCAGCGTCGCGTTCACGCTGCTGAAGTACGAGCGGGTGATACAACCGCGCTGGCACGGCCCACAGTAATGACACGGGGCTCGGCCGTGGTGCTGCACCGTGAGATTGGCAACCCGGCCGATTGTCAGCACACGCGCACGTCCGAACCTGTCGGCGATCTGCTGTTGCACGTGCTGCTCGACGCAGTTCAGCGCCATCGGCGGGAGGAACTGGCCGTCCGGCAGATGCGCGAGCCCTTCGGCCTGGCCGCTCACGCCAATGAAGCGCTCGACGTGATCGTACCACGGCGCGATGTCGGCGTACCTAATCGGCCAGTCGACGGCGATACCCTCGCGCAGATTGGCTTCGAAATCGAGGTCACTCCAGCGATAGACCTGGCGTCCCCAGATGATCGACTTGCCGCCAACCTGGCGGGCACGAAACCAGAAAAACGGCCGATCGGGCGGCGTGCTGTACGGGTTGTCGGCATCGTCGGTCCAGAAGACATGACTCAATTCGTCGAACGAAGCGGAGTGACTCTGGACCGGCTGGCGCACCGCGACGGCGCGGCGATCGCCGAGGCCGCGGAACGGCATTTCCCATAGCGGCCGGTGCTCGACGTAGTCCTGCTCCGGAACGATCGGCCGCCCGGCCTCGAGCACCAGTGTGCGCAGGCCGAGCTCGGTCAATTCTTTGGCGGCCCAGCCGCCCGTCATGCCGGAGCCGACGACGATCGCGTCGAAGTCAGGCGGCGTCATACGGGGGCGCAGCCGTCGTAGCGCCAGGCCTGAGGCCACAACCCGAGCGCTCGCATGCCGACTTCGGAGGTGCAGTAGCCATAGACGGTGAGGTACTTGAGTCGCGCAAACCAATGGTCGTTCGTGCCGGCGGCGGAGACTTCCTCGTCGAGCGTAGACAGCACGGCAACCTGATCAGCCTCTGGACAGTCCGCGAAGTCTCGACCCGCACGCGCGCGACCGCGCACGTCAAGCTCGGTCAGTCCGGCGAGAAAACGCGCGCGCTCTACAGGCGTGTGCCAATCGGTGAGCATCTTGTCGATGAAGGCTCCTACGTTCGCTTCCGTGGCCCCCGGCAAGATGCGTTCGGCGGCGACGGTCACCGTGCGTTCGACATGAGCGGAGAGCGTAGGCCGGAGAGGTCGCCGATGTACCTCGCGACCGAAGGCGAGGCTCGGCAGCCCCGCGGTCGCCGCGAGCCACCGGATCAGCTCGCGTCGTTCCATCGGCCTTCCGCTTCGAGATAGTGTCGCGCGATCGCGCCCGATTCTTTCGGTGTGCGCGCCACGTCCGGCACGCTATCGAGCTCGACCACTCCCCATCCGTCGAACCCGATCGCATCGAGTGCCGCGAACACGGCCTTGAAGTTCACGCGGCCGCGGCCCAGCTCGACGAACCGATCTGACGTGTCGAGATCCTTGATGTGCAGAAACAGCAATCGATCCGCATGCTGCCGCACGGCCTCGGCGGGATCGCCGCCGGCCTGCTGATAATGACCGGTGTCCAACTCGAGCCGGACGAACTTCGGATCGGCGGCGGCGAGCACGCGCGCGACTTCGTCGGGTGATTGGCCGAGGGCACCCATGTGATTGTGGTAACCAAGCGGGATGCCGAGGTCGGCGCTGCGCCGGCCGATCTCAGTCAGCAGTCGCCCCATGCGGCGGAAGTCGTCGGCGACAGGATCGCGGCCGCGCGGGCGCTCGTCGATCACCTGCAGATATCGGCCACCAACATCGCGGACAAAGCGGGCGTTGCGGGCGTGCTGCGCCAGCATGTCCTGTTCGGCTGCCGGGTCGAGGGACACGTCTCCACTGGACAACGCCACGAGGGTGAGCTTGCGCTCGGCGAGCAGTTGCTTGAGCTCGGCGGGGCGGTCTCCCCAGGTCGTGACCGCCGATTGCCGCAATTGGATACCGCGGAAGCCGAGTGCGGCAATGTCGTCGATTGCCTGGCGGTCGTTACTGCCCCAGGTGATGGCCGCGTAGCCGAAGCGAATGTTGGCACGCGTAGGGTGCAGGCGCCACGCACCGGCAGTCGCGGCAACGCTCAGAGTCGTTGCGACAAATTGGCGCCGCTTCACGGGGCGACCCCGAACGTGTAGACGGTGCGCGAGCGGTACGTCGCACCCGGACGCAGAATCGTGGAAGGGAAGTTGGGATGATGGGGCGAGTCGGGAAAATGTTGCGTCTCGAGGCACAACCCCGTTCGGTACGCGTAAACGCGACCGCCCTTTCCTTTGATGCTGCCATCCAGGAAGTTGCCCGAGTAAAACTGCAGTCCCGGCTCGGTCGTGCTGATCTCGACCGTACGCCCGCTGGCCGCCTCTACGAGTCGCGCCGCAGGGACGAGACCCGCTTGGCCGCCGCGATCGAGCACCCAGTTGTGGTCATACCCACCGCCAAACCGCAACTGCGTGTTCTCCTGCGCCATCCGCGCGCCGATACTCGTCGCGGCGCGAAAATCGAACGGCGTCCCCGCCACCGGCGCGATCTCGCCTGTCGGAATCAATGTCGAGTCAACCGGCGTGAACGCCGCCGCGTTGAGCGTCAGCATGTGGTCGAGGATCTCGCGGCCAGTGGTGCCGTGCAAGTTCCAGTAGGTGTGCTGCGAGAGATTGACCGGCGTCGCTTTGTCACTGGTCGCTTCATAGTCCACGACAAGCTCATCGCGCGGCGTGAGCGTGTATTTCACGCGCGTGACGAGCGTTCCCGGGAAACCTTCTTCTCCGTTCTTGCTCGTGTAGCGCAGTGTGACTCCAACGCCGCTGTCGCTCTGGAACGGCTCGCCCGTCCATAGGACCTTGTCGAATCCGCGCAGGCCGCCATGCAGCGTGTTCGGGCCGTTGTTCCTGGCAAGGTGATAGGTCGCGCCGTCGAGCGTGAACTGCCCATTGGCAATCCGATTCGCATAGCGGCCGACGATCGCACCGAAGTACGGCGAGTCTTTGAGGTATCCGGCGAGACTGTCGTAGCCGAGCACGATGTCGTCGAAGTGACCGGAGCGGTCCGGCGTGCGGACGACGGTGATGATGCCCCCGTACGTCATCACCCGGACCTCGACGCCGTGCGGGTTGGTGAGCGTAAACAGCTCGACGCTGCGCCCGTCGGGCAGCTTCCCGAATGGCGCGCGGGTCACACCGGCTTGCGATGGTGTTGTCGTCGTGTCGCGGAGCACAAAGAGCACCGAGGGATCGATCGGATAGCGGCCGAATCGGGCGCCATAGATCGCAAGTCCGCCTGGTAACGCGGCATCAACCTCCAACCTAACGATCATCTCACCGGTGCGGGCACCCTCGCGAATCGCGTCGACAGGAATCGGTACACGCAACAGCTCGCCGTAGGATCCGGCTTCGTAGAGATGGCCATCATGCGGTTGCGCGTGCCAGCTCAGCATGCCGCGCGAATCGGCAGGATCGTCGGGCAGGTCGAAGCGGGGGGGACCCGCAAGCTGCCCGTTCACGCGCACCGTCACGGCGCTGCGAAACGGCGTCGCACCGGTCATTGGATAGCTGTTGGGATTGCGGCTGGGATCGTGGAAGCCCCCGCCGCGCATGTAATCGCCATTGTCCGCCATCGTCGAGTCGCGATCCTTGCCGTTCAGACGCTTGGCGGATGCCTCGACGAGAAATGTCGCACTTGCGACGTCACTTGCATCGAGCCCGGCGGGCCACGGAATGCGGTACTCGAAGAACCCGCTGCCGGCTCCGTTCAATTTGTGATCGCCGAGGACGGTCCATTGTTTGAGCGTCCAATGAGCATCGCGGACGGTGGTCGCCGGCACGTGTGCGATCCGCACGCGCCGTCCGTCGGCCAGCGTCGCAACCGCCGGCGCCTCGGCTTCCACGCTAAACGTTGTGAAGTTGCGGTGGAGGAGGGAGTCTTTCGCATCCTCCAGCCGCGTCGCCAGTATCAACGTGGCCGGCTCGTTCGGCATCGTGATCGCGAGCGGCGCGAGGGGCTGCGACATCCACGGCCGATACGGCACGCGTCTTACAAACGTCTCCCACATGCGTCGCTCGCCCAGCGTGTTCCACCCGTACAGTTCGGCGCGCAACGTCAGTGAGTCACCGAAGCGAGTGCTGCCGGTCAGGAACGACGCGTAGAGCGGCACGTCCACGTGCTCGCCTGGACGAACCGTGCGGCTCAGCTCGGAATCACCCACGGCGATGTAGAGCGGCGCGTGTAGATCGCGCAGCGACATCCCCGGCACGACGTCGCCGAAGCCCGTCTCCTTCCACGAGCGGTCGTAGCGCCAGTAGCCGTTCCACTCGTTGATCACGTCATGGTGTTCGGTGTACAGCCAGCCGCAGATCTTGGGGTGACGGCGAAATGCATTGATGGCGCGGTGGTAGTCCCAGCTCCAGTCCACGTCGCCGGTGCTGCCTTCGTAACCCCATACGTTCCCGAACTCCGAGTTACACATCGGCTGACGTGCCTGCCGCCACGCCGACCCGAAGTTCCAGGTCGAGCCGGGGAACGTGCTGTCGCTCACCTGTTGGTCGTGCGACTCCCAACGCCAGCCGGGCAAGTACTCGTGCCAGGTATTGAGATCGGTCTCGGTGTGTCCGCTGCCGCAACACACGGAGTTGTCTTCGACGAGTCGCGTGGGATCGAGCGACTTGGCCAAACGGTAATCGCGCGCGACGCGACGCTCGGTCTCGGGCAGGTACCTATCGCGCCCATCGACCTTCGTTTCGAGACCCCACGTCTCGTTGAACAACACCCAGCTGAAGACGGACGGATGGTTGTAGTCGCGTGCGATCATGCCGCGCAACGCCGTGTCGTGCTCGCGAAATGCCGCAGAATCGGGGGGGCCCCACCAGTTCGGCACATCGGCCATGATGAGCACGCCCAGTCGATCGGCCCAATACAGTTTGCGAGGTGCCTCGATCTTCACGTGTTCCCGGAGTCCGTTCAATCCGATCTGGCGCGCGCGCAGGATCTCATCACGGAGCACGCTGTCGGAGGGAAACGTGTAGTAGCCTTGCGGATGATACGCCTGGTCGAGCGCCAGTTGCAGATAGACGGGCGTGCCGTTCAGCGCGACGTAGCGATACGTCGTGCCGGGCAAGTTCACGACGCCGATCGTCCGCATGCCGAAATACGTTTGCACGCGGTCCTCGGCCATTCCGGCGCCGTTCACACTCACGACGACGTCGTGCAAGAACGGATCGTCGAGCGACCAGCGGCGTGCGCCGGGGAGTGGCACGTCCAGGTGCGCGGAGCGGGCACCGCGGGGGATGCGATGCGTCACCGTGGGTCCGCCGGCGCGATTTGTAAACGCGAGTCGCAGCGTGAGCGCGCGCGGCGCCGGTTCGAGTAGTCGCACGTCGACGCCGACGCCCGCGAGGTCGGCCTGCGGCGTGAAGTGCACGAATTCCAAGGGATCGCTGCCGCGTGCTTCGAGGTACACGGTCTGCCACATCCCGCGCGCTTTCCCGTAGCCCTGCTTGCCCTCGAGCTTGAAGGGGTGCGGCGTGTCGTCCACGCGGACCACGAGCCGGTGCGACGCACCTGTTCTCACCTGCGTCAGCTCGAAGGAAAACGGGGTGTAGCCCCCTTGATGCTCGCCCAACTTCTGGCCATCGAGCCACGCGGTGGTGTGCCAGTCCGATGCGCCGAATACCAGAAAGACGCGACGTCCGCGCCACGCGGCGGGGACAGTGATATCCCGGGCATACCAACCGATATCGCCGCTATCGGGAATCCCCGAGAGTGGCGCGCCCCAGGAAAACGGCACGACGATCTGCCGTCCTGCTGGTAGCCCGCGGCTCGGCCGGCCCTCGCGTTCCCCGCTGTTTTGTGGATCGAACGCGAATTGCCAGCGGCCGTTGAGATTGAGCCACTGTGCGCGTTGGAAGTCGGGGCGCGGGTGTTCGGGAAGCGGGATGCTGTCGGTGGTGCTGGAGTGACTCGCGGCGCCGAACAGGGCCAGGAGGAGCGTTAAGCCTCGTTTCACGTCGGCAATTCTACTCCACTACCACGAAGCGGTCCACGACTCCATGTTCAAAGGCACCCTCAACTTCTCACCCGTAGCCAAGGAGGTCGGGATGCTCACCGATCAAATTGCGGCCTCCATCCGCCACCACTGGTGGCTGTTCCTGTTGCGAGGCCTCGCGGCGATTGTCTTTGGTTTGCTCGCGCTGCTGTGGCCCGGCGCGACCGTCATCGCCCTGATGGCCTTCGTCGCCGCGTATGCGCTCGTGGATGGCATCGTGACGACCGGGGCCGCGGTGCGGATGCGGACGCTCTTCGATCGCTGGTGGCTGCTGCTCATCCAAGGACTCATCAGCATCGTGTTCGGCGTGCTCGCGTTCTTCAACCCGGCCCTGTCGCTGCTCTACATCGTGATCTCGGTTTCACTGTGGATGCTGTTCGCGGCCGCTGCGCAGTTCATGCTGGCGCGGGCACAGAAGGCAATGGGCGCGCCGTCGCGCTGGAGCATCCTGGGAGGCGTCCTCAGCTTCGTGCTCGCGATCGCGGCGGTCGCGTTTCCGGGACTGACGGTGGCCACCGTGATCGTGTTAATTGCGTGGTTCGCCCTTGCGTTCGGCATCGTGAACGTCGTGGTCGCGTTCCGCGTTCGCTCGTTCGTCAACGCGATGCCGCGACCCGCTATTTAGGAGAATCGACATGGCCTCCCCCCGAACACTTGCAAAACGGAGAGATGGAAAGGAGAAACGGGCTCGGGCAACACCGGCTCGACCCGCGGTCCCGGAGACGATTCCCGAGAGCCGTGCGCGCGCGCCGGCCCGGCTGTATACGACCAAGAACGATTTGCCCGAGACGACTCGCGTCGAGGTGATCGAGCTGCTCAATCAGCGCCTCGCCGACTGCATCGATCTCCAGACGCAGTGCAAGCAGGCGCACTGGAACGTGAAGGGCGCCTCGTTCATCGGACTGCACAAGCTGTTCGACGACGTCAACGAGGACGTCGAAGGCTACGTGGATCTGATCGCCGAGCGCATCGTGCAGCTGGGCGGCATCGCCGAGGGAACGGTGGGTGCCGTCGAAGGGCGTTCGTCGCTGCCGGACTACCCGCTCGCGTTATCGGGCGGCGCGGAGCACGTCGCCGCATTGTCGGATGCACTCGCGGCGTTCGGCCGGACGGCGCGCATCGGCATCGAGGAAATGAACGAGCTCGAGGATACCGACAGCGCCGATCTGCTGACCGAGATCTCGCGCGGCGTCGACAAGTGGCTCTGGTTCGTGGAAGCACACCAGCAGGGCTAACGCGCGGACGGCCGCGGCGCCGGCTCGAACATCAGCTGGTCGACAAAACAGAAGCCCCAATCCTCACCAGGCTCGAAGCTGCGCATGATGGGGTGCTTGGTCTTGTGGAAGTGCTTCGTGGCGTGCCGGTTGGGCGAATCGTCGCAACAGCCGACGTGACCGCACTCGAGGCAGAGCCGCAGGTGCACCCACTCGTCCCCGCTCGCCAGACATTCCTCACAGCCGTCGGGCGTTTTCGGCTCGACGGCGCGGACTTGACCGAGATGCTTGCATTGTTGGCTCATGCTAGAAGCTCTTCCGTTGGCTAGTAGTATTCAAGCGATGACCGCGACCACTGTTCCACCCAAAACCACCCCTGCCGCCGCCGCGCGACAGGCCGAGGCGTTTCCGCGGCTGACGGCGGCGCAGATCGCCCGCATCGAGCCTCACGGCCGGCGGCGCCTTGTCGAGCCGGGGGAGGTGCTAGGGGACGCAGGTGAGCCCGTCACGAAAATATTCGTGGTCGTGTCGGGACGGCTCGACCTCGTCCGCCCGCCGCGCTGGGTCGGCGAGGAAGTGCCGACCTTCAGCGAAGGGATGTTCACGGGCGAGCGTTCGATCCTGGCCGGCGGCCGCTTCCTCGCCCGCATTCAGGCCAGCACGCCCTGTGAAGTCATCGAAGTCAGCCGCGAGTCCCTGCTGGAGCTGATTCAGACCGACCCCGAGCTGAGCGACATCTTGCTCCGGGCGTTCATCCTGCGCCGCCTGCAGCTGATCGATCAGGAATTCGGCGACGTGCTGCTGCTGGGATCGAATCATTGCCAGGGCTCGCTCCATATCCGCGAGTTCCTCACGCGCAATGGGCATCCCTACAAATTCGTGGATCTCGACAGCGACCCCGACAGCCAGCAGATGCTCGATCAGTTCCGCGTCAGGGCGGGGGACATACCCGTCGTGATCTGCCGCGGCAGCATCGTGCTGCGCAATCCCACGATCCAACAGGTGGCCGACTGCCTCGGTCTGAATCCCACAATCGATCGGACGGCGATCTGCGATGTCGTCATCATTGGGGCGGGACCGGCTGGACTCGGCGCCGCCGTGTATGCCGCGTCGGAAGGCTTGAGCGTCGTGATGATCGAAGCAAACGCTCCCGGCGGTCAGGCGGGGACGAGCTCGCGCATCGAAAACTATCTGGGCTTCCCGCTCGGCATTTCGGGACAGGAGCTGGCGGCTCGGGCGTACGATCAGGCGCAGAAATTTGGCGCGAAGATCCTGATCGCCAAGTCTGCGGTCCGGCTCGACTGCGACAAGAAGCCCTACCGCGTCCTGCTCGGCGAGGGAGAGGGCGATCCGCTGCTCACGCGCGCGATCATCATCGCGAGCGGCGTCGAATACCGGCGCCTCGCGATCGAGAACCTCTCACGGTTCGAGGGGGCAGGCGTGTACTACGCCGCGACGCGCATGGAAGCACAGCTCTGCGCCGGCGAGGAGATCGCCATCGTGGGCGGCGCGAACTCGGCCGGTCAGGCGGCGGTGTTCCTGGCGGAGTCCGCGAAGCGCGTGCACATGCTGATTCGATCCGACGGTTTGTCCAAGACGATGTCCCGTTACCTGATCAGTCGGATCGAAGCCCATCCGCGGATCGAGCTCCATCAGCGCACGGAGATCGTGGGCCTCGAAGGTAATGGTCATCTGGAGCACGTCGCATGGCGTACCGGGCGGGCCGGACCCGTGGAGCAACAGAACATCCGGCACGTCTTTACTATGACGGGGGCGGAGCCCAGCACGAAGTGGCTCGCGGGATGCGCGGCGCTCGATGCGAAGGGGTTCATCAAGACGGGATCGACGCTGACCGCGGACGAGCTGTCGACCGCGAAGTGGCCGCTGCGTCGCCCGCCTCATCTACTCGAGACGAGTTTGCCTGGGGTACTCGCGGTGGGCGATGTGCGGAGCGGGAGCACGAAGCGTGTCGCGTCCGCCGTCGGCGAAGGCTCGATCGCGGTCGCGACCGTGCATCAGATCCTGGCCGAGTAGAAAAGACAACGGCGCCCTCTTTGTAGAGAGCGCCGCCTTCCTGATGTACCGCGGTGGTTACAGCTTGACGACGTTCTGCGCCGCCGGGCCTTTCGCGCCCTGGACGACTTCGAACTCGACGCGCTCGCCTTCGGCCAGGGACTTGAATCCCTGTGCCTGAATCGCGGTGTGATGCACGAAGCAGTCCTTTTCGCCGTTCTCGGGCGTGATGAAACCGAACCCCTTCGCGTCGTTGAACCACTTCACGGTACCGGTGATACGTGCCATCTGATGAAACTCCTGTCCTAAAAACTGTTCCCGGCGTCGCGCGTCGTCACCCTGCGGTGCGCCGCGAACTGTGATTCCGGCGCCGGTGAGCGAGGCCAACCAAAAAAAATCGAGGGCCGGAGGCGTTGCCCCAGGTCCTCGTGATCGGTCACTGGCTTTTTCGCTCGTCTGAACAATCTATAGAAGATCAAGAAAAGTCAAGCATTACGGCGCAGCGGAATCTGCCTGCTGCAAAAGCTGCGAGAACTCCCGGAGCTCGGTCAAGCTGAGATCGGAGACGACCCAATGCGCATAGGCGGGCGTGTTCCAGTGCAGCACGTGATAGCCTTGGCGTGTCTGCGTCGTCGGTCCGAGCGCTCCGCCCCGCGCCGTGGGCCACAAGAACACATTGATCACGTGCTGGCGCCGGCTGTAGACGAGCGCTGCGACCGGTCTGCCACCGACGTAATCGAGCCTGCCGCCGATCAGGGGATAGCCGCGGCCGGCGAAATCGTACACGGGCGGCGAATAATCCAGCTTGCCGTTAAACCATGGCTTCACGGTATGCTGATCCGATGACAGCACGTCGGTGAGGTGCCCTCCCCCCCCGCCGGGCATCAGCGAGCGGACGTGGCTCGTGAAGACGTCGCCCGCGAGCGCCTCGCCTGCCGAGCGTCGCGCCGCGAGCTGCCACGTCCCCAATGCCACGACCGCGAGTGATGCCGCGATGGCCAGCGAGCGCCAGGGGCGGACGCGCGGGGCTTTGCGCACCGTCGCTCGCACACGCGCGCGCAGGACATCCGATGCCTGGAATGTCGGCACGCGCGCCTTGATCGCTGCACGCAGCGCGAGACGGCGGTCGCGGAACTCCATGCACTCCCGACATTGCGCGACGTGCACTTCCAGCTCGCGGGCGTCGACCGCCGCGAGCTCGCCGTCCAGGTAGGCGTCCAGTTGCGATTCGAAGCTCGGGTGACTCATATCAACACTCCTCCGCGGCGCACAGCGCTTCGTGCAATCGCTGGCGGGCGCGAGAGAGTCGGGACATCACGGTACCGACCGGCACGCCGGCGACGTCGCTGATTTCCTTATACGACAGCCCCTCGAGCTCGCGCAGGACGATGACTTCGCGGAACTCGATGGGGAGCTGATCGAGCGCGCGGGTCAACGATTCTCCGGCATCCTGCTTGAGCAGCGCCGCTTCAGGGTGCTCGTCCGCAACCGAATCGCTGTGCAGCTCCTCGTTGAACGGCGTGCCGAGGGTGTCGGAGTGCTGCTGCCGCCGCCAGGTGTAGGCGGTGTTGCGGACGATCGCGAGCACCCACGCGCGCGCGCTGCTCTCCTCACCCCGAAATCCACTGAAATACTTGAGCGCGCGCAGATAGGCGTCCTGCACGACGTCCTCGGCGTCGTGATCATTCCGCATCAGATAGCGCGCCAGCGTGTACGCGGCGTCGAGATGCGGCAACACGACCGTTTCGAACCGCTCGACCTCTTGTGAGTCCAACCGTTCCCCTTCGGAAAAAGACTTCGCAGCCATCGAGTTTATTCCCGCAGGAATAAGCTCGCGTGAGGCGCGGTCTCCGGCATTGAACAGGCAGTGAACACACTCTTGCCGGAGGAAGATCCCGTATGACGTACACTCTTGCTGTTCCGTTCAGAAACCTCGCGAACTCGCTGCTTACCGCCATCGCGCTCGCGGGCGAGCCCCATCCCGTGGCCGTAACTGCCACACTGTCCGAGTGGAAGGTCGAGCTCTCGGAACGCCGTATCGCTCCCGGCGTTGTGACGTTCACCGTCATGAACGCGGGCAGCATCCCCCACGCGCTGGAAGTCGAGGGGGAGGGAATCGAGCAGGAGACCGAGGTCATCCAACCGGGCGCACGGGCTACGCTGACGCTCACGCTCAAGCCCGGGACCTACGAGGTGTATTGCCCGGTCGGCGGGGATTCGCACAAGAAGCTCGGCATGGACACACGGCTGCGGGTCGAAGGCGGCGAGCGCGGCGACGCGATGGGAACGACTGCGCCGGCGATCAAGGTGACCGGCGGCGGACCGGTCATTCAGATCCTGCCGGGACCGTTTCCATTCCCTGACAGCGCCGCGCCGATCCTCCAGGCGTTCGGCGATGAGCGCGAGGGACTCGAGTCGCAGGTCAAGAATGGCCCCTACTCGAACAACGTCGCGCCGATCTCGGGCACGTTCACCTTCACCGCGTGGGACAAGGGCGCGGTGCGCGATTCCGTGGACGGCGATGCGGAATTCGCGACGCAGGACGGCGCCCGCTGGAAGCTCGTGCTCGACCGCGTGCAGACGAAGGACGTGCCGCACCACCCGCGCTTCGGTGGTGTGATCTTCGGGCTCTACTACCACGGCGTCACGCAAGTGCACACACCGCTCGTGCCGACGATCAACAGCGCCGTTGCGCTGTGGGCGTTCGGTCACCTCTACAAGAACGGCGCGCTCGTGACCGACAACGCGATGGTGCACGTCATGCTGTTGTCGCACACGCGGCGTGACGGCGACTTCGCAATCGCGTGCTGGGATTGCTCAAAGAACAAGATCGACGAGTTGCAGCTGCAGATCCTTCCCGGACCGGGCGAGCCGAAGTTCGACGCGCCAGGCGGGTTTCTGTTCGTCAACTGGGAACAATCACACTCGCGCAAGCTCGCGAGCTGAGGAGAATCCAATGCGCATACGCACCGCGGGTATAGGGCTATTCGTGCTCGCCTCTTTGGCTGGTTGCAGCAGCACCAGCTATGGAACGGGCCCCGGTGGGGGCGGCGGGGGCGGGGGCGGCGGCGGCGGAGGGGCGCTCGGATCAATCGCTGTCGGCGCTGCCATTCAGTTCATGAGTGCGCACAACGGCAGCCGGAACCCTGCTGTTGATACCATCGCGGTCGGCGGGACGGCGACCTGGACGTGGGATGCGAATTCTGGTGCTTATGCTGGGCACAGCGTGCGCTCGGTGGGGACCACGCGGTTCACGAGCAGCGCGGTGAAGTCGAGCGGCACCTACGCGGTCACATTCGACACGGCCGGAGTCTATCAGTACGACTGCGCCGTGCATGGCAGCGCGATGACCGGGACGATCGTGGTGCGGTAATGAACAATCGGGCGGAGTAGCACCCTCTTCGCGGAGGCTGCATACTCCGCCCATGCGAACCTCGAACCTCATAATCAGCCTTGTCGTCTGCGCGACGGCGATCGCTTCCCGCGCCGGCGCCCAAAGCGCGGTTTTCCAATCGAACGGCGTGCCGATTCATTATGTCGTGACTGGTCCTGCGTCAGGCGAGCCGGTCGTGCTCATTCACGGATTCTCAGCGGATCTCACGATATGGGATCCCGTGCACGCCGCGCTGTCGAGCCGGTACCGGGTCATTGCGATAGACTGCCGCGGCCACGGCAGCAGCGGCAAACCGCACGAGCCCAGTGCCTACGGCATCGAGATGGTGAACGACGTCACGCGGCTTCTCGATCACTTGCATATCGCGCGCGCACACGTGGTCGGGTACTCGATGGGTGGCTCGATCGCGTTGAAGCTGCTCGAGACGCATCCGGAGCGGCTGCTCACGCTGACGTCGGGCGCGAGCACAGGCTTCAGGGCGAGCGACGATCCAGGGGACTCGCTGCTCGTGAAACGGTTGGTCGCCGGAGAGCCGCTTTCGCAAGCAATGATCGAGTCCGCGCCGCCGGGAATGCTGGCTCCATCGCCGGAGCAGCGAGCCATGATGGCCCGCATGGATGCCGTGCAGGATGCGCGCGCCCTCGGCGCTCAGCGACTCGGCAACCAGGGTCTGTATGTGGACTATGCCCGACTCAAGGGCAGCCATGTCCCCGTTCTTCTGATGGTCGGTGGTGAGGATAACCCCAGCCGCTTTACCGAGCTTCGAACGACGTTGCCCGATGCCGAGCTCGTCGTCATTCCTGGCGCGCGGCACGGTGATGCGCCTGAGCGACCGGAATTTCTGGCGTCGCTGCAGTCGTTTCTGGGCCGGCACGATCCCTCAGCCTCTGACTTCACCGCCGCGCTTCGCTGGCGGTCAATCGGACCCAGCCGCGCTGGTCGGGCGCGGGCCGCCGCCGGCACGTCAGGCCATCCGACAATCTTCTATATCGGCTTCGATAACGGCGGCCTGTGGCGCACGAGCGACTACGGCTCCAACTGGGAGCCGCTCTTCGATCGCGAAGCGACCGGCTCGATCGGCGCGATCGCCGTCGCGCCGTCCAATCCCAACATCATCTACGTCGGTACGGGCGCCGGCATCATCCGCCCCGATCTCGCCACGGGGAACGGCGTCTACAAATCGACCGACGCCGACCGCACCTGGACGCACCTGGGTCTCGACTCGACCCTGATGATCGCGATGGTCGACGTCGACCCCACCAATCCCGATCGCCTCTTCGTCGCCGCACTCGGCCACCCCTACGGACCGAATGCCGAGCGCGGCATTTACCGGTCGACGGACGGGGGCCGCACGTTCGAACGCGTGCTCTACAAGGACGAATACACGAGCGGCAACGATGTCCGCATAGATCCGAGCAATCCAGGTACGATCTACGCGGCGCTGTGGCAGCAGCAACAAACATTCTGGGAAGCGAGCACGTTCGGTCCCGACTCGACCGATCCGGGCGCGGGCGGGATCTACAAGTCGATCGATGGTGGAACGACCTGGACGCGGCTGACTGAAGGATTGCCGAACGTGCTGGAAGCGAACCTCGCGATCGCGCCCAGCAATCCGCGGGTGCTGTACGCGATGGCCGCCTCGGTCAATCCGGCGGGGGGTTCTGGGCCGGTGCAGCTCTATAAATCGAGCGACGGCGGCGCGCATTGGACGTTGCGCACGCGTGCGCCCAACGGGCAAGGCGACTCGACGGCTACGACGGATGGGCGGCCACTGACGCGCATCGGCGGTGGTGACGTGCCGACGATCGCCGTCGATCCGAAGGACGAGAACGTGGTCTACAGCGCGTCGATTGTGATGTGGCGGACGGAGGACGGCGGCGCGAGCTGGTCGGCCGTACGTGGCGCACCGGGCGGCGACGATTACCAAAGAGTCTGGATCGACCCGAACGATCCGAATCTCATCCTCGTGGTCTCCGACCAGGGGGCGGTGATCTCCGGCAATCGCGGGGCGTCCTGGAGCAACTGGTATAACCAATCGACCGCCGCGGTCTATCACGTGACCGCTGACAACGCGTTTCCGTATCGCGTGTGCAGCGGCCAGCAGGACTCGGGCTCGCTCTGCGTTGCCAGCCGCTCCGACGACGGCGAAATCACGTTCCACGACTGGCACCCGGCGAACATTCAGGAATACGGCATCGCCGCGCCGGACCCGCGCGATCCCGAAGTCGTGTTCGGCAGCGCGCGCAGAAACGTATCGCGCTACGATCGCCGCACCGGTCAGACGACGCCCGTCGGGCCCGACTCCGCCGCGCGCGGCGACAAGTACGGCCGCAACGTGCGCACGATGCCGCTCATCTGGTCACCCGTGCGTCCCGACGTGCTCTACTACGCGTCGAACGTGGTGTGGCGCTCGACCGACCATGCGCGCACGTGGACGCGCATCAGTCCCGACCTCGCTCGGCAGACGTGGGCGATCCCGGCGAGCGCCGGGAAATACGCGCGCGGCGTAACACCGACTCCGCGCGGAGCGATCACGGCGCTGTCGCCGTCGCCCCGCAGCCTCAAGGTGATCTGGGCCGGCACTGACGACGGCTACATCCAGACAACCTCCGACGGTGGCGCGACGTGGAAGAACGTGACGCCGGCAGCGATCAAGCCGTGGACGCGCATCTTCAACATCGATGCCGGCCACTTCGACACCCGCACCGCCTACGCCGCCGCGAACACGTTGCGGATCGACGACATGCAACCGCATTTCTGGCGCACGCATGACGGCGGCCGCACGTGGACGGAGATCGATAACGGCGTAGCGCCGGGCACGGTTGCCAACTCGATCCGCGAGGATCCGCGCCAACCCGGTCTGCTCTATGGCGGGACGGACACGCAAGTCTGGGTGTCCTTCGACGACGGCGATCACTGGCAGTCGCTGCGCCTCAACATGCCGGCGATCTCGGTGCGCGACATCGAAGTGAAAGACGACAGCACGTGCCTCTGCGCCGATCTGATTGCGGGGACGCACGGCCGCGGCTTCTGGATCCTCGACAACCTGAGTCCGCTGCGGCACCTGGCTCAGCACAACGTTCCTGGCGGAGTCTTCCTCGTAAGGCCGCAGACCGCCTTGCGCGTGCGCTTTGGCACGAACGAGCCGACCCCGTGGCCGCCCGAGTTGCCTGCGGGGGAAAATCCTCCGGCCGGAGCGGTCCTTGACTACTTTCTGCCTGCGGATGCATCGGGCCGAGTGACACTCGAGATCCTGGACGCGAGGAATAGGGCCGTGCGCAGCTACGCGAGCGACGACTCGATACTCACGCCCGATCCCGCGCGCGATCCGGCCGCGTATGTCCGCATTTGCCAGAAAAAACCGACCGCACCCGACTGTGGGTTGCCGTTCTATTGGCCGGCCCCGCGGACACGCCTCTCTGGGGCAGCAGGAATGCATCGCTTCGAGTGGGACATGCGCTATCAGCCGATCGCGAGTGACAGTGCTCAGAACGCCGGGGAGGTGCTCGACGTCGGCGCCGTCCCCCACCGCAGCGTGCGCGCGCCGACTGCGCCATGGGTGCCGCCGGGGCGCTACACCGTACGCCTCACGGTGAACGGCCGATCGTACACGCAGCCCCTGGTGCTTCGACTGGATCCGCGCGTCAAGACACCGGGGGCCGGCCTACGGCAGCTCGCGACGCTGACGACGGAGATGTACCAAGCGGCGGCCCGTGTGGCGGCTATCGACACGCGGACGATGCCCGATTCAGTGTCGCGACTGTTCAAACGCGCCAGCAATGCGGCGCTCGCTGCGGCGCTGGCGATGGACGGCGCGGATCTCGCACCTACGGCGGCACAGCTCGCCGCCTGCGCGCGGGCGCGCGCGCAGGTGAACCAGGTGATGGCGCGGCTCAAAACGCCCGGTCGCGGTCGTCGTTGAAAACCGCGCGCGCCACGTTCGTCTTCGCGCTTCTCACGGCGTGCCGGCCGAGCGCTGGCGCGTCCGACTTCCCAACGTACGTCGCCCGGGAGCTAGGGGAGCTGCATGCCGAGACTACACCGGCTGCATGGGTGCAGGCTCATCCGAACGACAGTCTCGCGATATTCGAACGCCGTCTGGCGACGGAGAGCGATGAGCGATGGTGCGCGCGAGCAATGCAACGGTCCGTCGTAGGCGGCGCCTCGGCCGTGCGTTACGCCTACTTCTATCCGCCCGAGCTGCCAGCCGATCTCGCTTTGCCGCCGGCCGAAAACGCGCGGTTAGTCCAGGAGCATTGCCGGCTCGGTGCGATATGGGTGGAAACCCCTGCGACGGATTCGACATCGGGCCGCGCGCTGGCTGAGCAGACGCGGGACGCATTGACAAGGAGGTATGGGCCCGTGCGCGCCGCACCCGATCCGTGGGTGAGTCAGGCCCTGTCTGATCCCGCTCGCGCGGCCGCGGTTTCGCAGCTGGCGGGTGCCGAATCGATGAGACTCGGCCTCGACTTCTTCGGTGCCGCGTATTGGCGCGTCGCGGGGCGGTGGACCGCAGACTCCGGCGTAGTCGTCAGCGCCTTCGACAGGGGTTTGGAGGCGGGACGGGCGAGGGTGTTGGCGTTCGCGACGTTCCCCTTCACCGGACTTCGTGCGGGACGGGCCAGTATCGAGAATGAAGAGCGCGCCGAGCGGAAAATGTGGAGCCTTGTGGTTCAGGCGACGCGTTTATCCGGCATCGATACGGCGATCGCTAACCGGCTGCTCGCGACATTCGCCGCGGCCGAGAAGGCCTTCTTGAGCACTGGTCCTGACGCGGCTCGACCTCAGGCCCGAGTGGTCGAGAGCCGCCTCGTTGCCGCGGCGAAGGATTGGATCGCCGCGAGCCGAGACCTCGATCCCCCACATCGGGCCGCGGCTCTGCTCGCCATCGACCAGGTCCTTGGCAGCGCAGCGATGGGATACCTTCTGGCTCAAGAAGGCGCGGGTCCTACCCGTCGAGCGCTCACCGTTCTCGGTGCACGATTCGTCTACAACGAGCTCGGCGGCGGTGATGGCTACGTGCACTCCTGGCTCGATGAGGCCCGGGGACTGGACTCCTCAGGACCCGCTGGTCGTCTCGCCACCATCGCTCTCCTGCGTTTGGGGTTCAATGAGTCCGGCATGTGCGGGGGCGCGGAGCATGCGTCCCAACGGGTGAGTGCGGCGGCCGAGCAGTTACTTCAATCGTCTACTGATTCAGTGGAAAATGCGGAGCTGCATTTTCTGGCGGCGGATGGGTACACCGACATTGTCGCGCTCGCTGTGGGTGCCGCGCGGGAGTATGCCGACTCGTCAGAATTTGTGGCCGCCGCGCCTCAAGCTCGAGGTCGCGCGATCGAGCATTATCGGCAAGGCATTGCGCACGATCCTCTATCGCCGGACAGCCGTGACGCATGGCTCACGACGTGGCGATTGCTTGCGGGTCTTCCGCCGACAACGACTCGATTCTTCTGCGTCTACGACTGAGACTATTTCCTACAACCTGCGCAGCAAGTCGCACTGCGCGGAAGCCGCTCGGCTCAGAAGCGCGCGCGCCAGAATGCCGCGGCGCTCGGGAACAGTTTCTCCGTGAGCACCGCCGAGAGCGTCACGAACGCCCCATGCCCGCCGCGCACCGAGAAATCCGGGTCGCTGAGGTTGCCGAACCGGTACCCGGCCGCGATTTCCAGCGCGGCGACGGGATGCAGCACGAGGGCCGGGGCCCCGTCCCACGCCGTTGCGCCGGTCGTGCGTTCCACGAGCAGCCGGCCATCGCTGCGCAGGCTGACCCAGCGGGTCAAGTCGAGATTCACTCGACCGCCGATGTAGTCCGCCCACGCAGTCAACGTCTGGGGCGTGCTATCAGGATAGACCCGTGCGGCCTGGGTGCGCCGGACAGCGTACCGCGTCGAGAACTCCAAGCCGGATAGTGGCGTCCAGATCAGCTCCGCGGCACCAATCATCTTGTGCTCCTCGCCGCGGGTGACCAGCACACCGCCCCCGAGCGGATTGCGGTCGTCGGTCCACTGAAACTTGGCCAGCACGTTGAGCCGATTGGTATGAGCGGGCCGCAGCGCCAGTCCCCAAAGACTGGACACGCGGCGCGACAAGGGCACCGTGGGCAGCGCGTTCTGGAAATACTCCTGGCGCGTTAGCAGCGCCAGCGATGACGCGAAGGCCACGTCGCCGGCCACGGTGGCGAGACGCGTCGACTGCAACGTGCCGTCCTTGTACTCGCCGCGCGCCGTCAGGCGGTAGGGCGCCCCCTTCGGCACCAGCTCCACTCCCGCACCGGCGGACCAGTAATCGCCCTCCGTCTGCAAGAAGGGGAGCGCGCGCACCGGATCAGCGACAGAGGCGCGACCCACGCCCTGGCGGCGCTCGAACAGGACGTTGACCGCAAGATCCGGAGTGAGCTGCAGGCGGTTGCGGAGTCCGACGATCGCAGCACTCCCCGCGCCGCTGATGCCACCGGTCAGCTGGTAACTGCCCCATGCCTGCGTACCGTGGCCCATGTCCGCCCGCAATCCGATGCTCGAGACGGAGTACTGTTTCTGGCTGTCGGGCCGTGACACGTAGCGTTCGCTGGCCTCGAAGGACAGCGTGGGCGCGACCTGATACGTCGCGCCGACGCCCCACAGCTCTGGCGAGAGTTCTGGGCCGGACAGGCTGAGGTGGCGCCGCGCTTCCGTCCAGATCTGGAGTTTGGGAGAGACGCTCCACTTCGCGCGGACGTCCGCGGCCGTAACGTCGCTCGCCGGTGTGGTGGTCCCGCTGACGTGATCGTTGGCCACGCCGCCGTCCACTTGCAGCGCGCCACCGACATGCTGCACGAAGCCGACGCGCGTGTGTTCGCGATCGACGCCCTGGAGTGCGAACTCTTCGCGGGAGTGCTCCGCCCGCAGCTCCGTATTGCCGAGTTTGAGACCGGTCTGGAGGCTCGCCTCGGTCAGGCCGGGTTGCAGCGCGACGTTGGACGGGTTCGAGAACTCGCGGGCGATGTGCATGTAGCCCCCGCCAATCGTCAACGCCCCGTTGAGCAGGCTGTAACTCGCCTTCGCCGATGTCGCGAGCCCCGTGGAATCGCCTCGCTGCGAGTAGGCGATTTCGCCGCCGATGTCGAGCGCGCCGAGGCGGAAGGCGCGCACGTCCCCACCGATGAGCCGGTACGGATTAATGGCCTGCTCGGCGCTGACCGCGGTCACACCGATGCGCATCGAGTCGAGGTGCAGCCCGTCCCCAACGAGCTGGCGCACATCGAGTGCAGCCCGGGCGCCCGCCACGAGGCGTTGCTCCGCGGCGCTCGCCGCCTCGAAGGTAACCATGATGAATACGGGGTTGCCGTCGGCGTCGGCGGCTGGAATCGGCTGTTTGAAGAGCACGACGCCGCCGGTGTAGTCGATCTGGTAATCCACGAAGCGGACGAGGGCTTGCGTCGTCACGGCACGCTCGGGGTTTGTGCGATCGCGCGTCTCGACGCGCAGGTAATCCGTGCCCGGCACGATGTCCGTCGCCAGTTGATACGGTCCGGAGATGCCCGCGCCGCGAATCTGGAGTTGGCGTAACGCCTGCGAGGTCAAGCTGCCGAAGGCGCTCCAGGTGAGCGCGCCCGTCGTCACATGCGCCGCCAAGCCCGTCACGGCGCGTCGATACTGAGCGAGGCTCAAGCCGCTGGCGAACCCGCTGGTCGATACGTCGCCGAACGTGGCCCAGTCGTAGCCGCGCTCGACCCGAGCCGAGAGCCATGTTTGCGACGCGGTCCGCTTCTGCTGCGCGCTGGCGTCCCCAAGAATCGGATATTGAGACTCGTCCAGCGGATCGGCGCTGCGGTCGAAGACGTTCCGTCCGTCGTTCAACCGGCGCGAGTCGACGCCCAGGGTGAATGACGTGCGCGAATCCAGACGGCCGCGCGCGGTGAGGGCGCCATACGCGTCGGGCGTCGCGCCGGCGCCGATCAGCCCCGAGCCGGCCACGGTAAGACCGCGCACCTCGGGGAGTAGCTCGAGCGAGAGCGACGCCGTTGCGTCACCCGACTTGAGCGCGAGCTCCCCGGGACCCACGACGCGGCCCGGCCGTAACTCGATCGCGAGCCGGCCGGATGCCGTGGACAACACTTGGAATCCCACAGAGGAAGCGTCCGCATCCACGCCCTGCGGCTCCGCCCCCTTGCCGCTCACGGTCACGTAGGCGGGCTGCGCCACCGGCACACCCCAGCCGTCCAACACCCGCACGTGCAGCACGGTTGTGGTGCGCCCATCGGCGACGAGTGCCAACGGACCAGGCGGAATATCGAACCGGGCGGGCAACCCCGATACGTGCACCGCGATGCTATCCCAGCGCTCCTGCCCCCAGGAATTCTTCACGGCGACGCGCAGGTGGTGTGGACCGCGCGCCAGCGGCACGGCGATGAAGTCGAACACGCCGTCAATCCGTGTGCGGACACTGTCGATCACGGTCGCACCATCGTACAGCACGACGGCGACGTTGGGCTCGGCTTTCACTCCGACGTACACATGGTCGGTGGAGAGTACCGCGCCGTCATTCGGCGCGAAGATGTGGATTCCGGGACCACGCACTAATGACACGAGCTGTTCGGCCGCCAAACCTTCCGGACCGGTCCGGGCCTGCGCGACGCGCACCGTGTCCACAACGGCAGTGGGCGCGGTCGTGCTTTCCTCGGGGACGCGGGCGCTGGAATCCGAGAGCACAGGCGGATTCGCGGCGACGGGCGCCGTCGCTTCTCCGGCGGCCGCGGGGAGCGCGACCGCCGCTACCACCGGCGTGAATGCGCTCTGCACGCGAGCGCGCACCTGTGAGACCGAACGGCCCGCAAACCGTCGTTGCGTGGCGTTTTCGCCAGCGTGCGGCGGCCAGGCCACGATCCGGAGTGTGGCCGAATCGTGTCGTTCCGACGACCATGCCGCGATGCGAATCGCCGCGCCGGGGTGCGCGAAGGGGATGGCGATCGCGCCGTCCAGCCAACTGTACCTGGAGAATTCCCTGTCATCGACGAACACGACGGCCGAATCGGCCCTCGGCTTGAAGCTCACCACGGCATCAAATGCGATTCCACCCGATTGCCGCACTTTCACTTCATAGCGCACCTGCGGACGGTGTTCCGCGGGCAGCACGCGCTCGAACCCGAGACTGTCGCCCCGCGGCAGCTGGGGAAGACGGATTGCGGCGAATGAGAACTCCACCAGCCGGTGGGTCGCGTCGGTGAGCGAGGTCTCGGGCACGCTACCGCGGTCGCGTCGCGACGAGGTAGGCGTAGGCGGCGCCGAGACCACAGCAAAAGTGCTCGTCGGAACGAGACGGAAGTCGACGCGTGGCGTGGTCCAGCCACTCGCGTCCACCAGCTGGATGTCTTCGCTCGCCAGACGGTACCCGTCGGGAATGGAGCGCGGGTCGAGACGGAATGCATGGCGACCAGGGCGCACATTGGAGAACGAGAATTTCCCGGTCGAGTCCGTCGTCGCGACCATCCCGTCCTCGGTCCAGATGTCGACGTTCGCGAGGCCGGCCTCACCGGCGCCCTGCATCCCATCGCCGTTCGCATCCACCCACACTTTCCCGATCGCGGCGCGCGTCTCCATTGGCCAGGCACGCCGGATCTGGACCCACGCGATCGCTTCCGGCGAACCGGCGAGCCCGCCCGGCACCTGGCCTGTGGCCACCGCGCGGGCCTCCGCCACCGTGCCTGGCGCCGAGATCAGCGCGGCGACGTAGCGCAACGTCCGGCTGGTCCCGGGAACGAGGGGTGCTGCGCTGTACAGAATGAGCCGGCCTCCCGCAACAACGGCCGAATCGGCGCCGATTGCGCTGCGCGACACGTACCGCGCGCCAACTGGGAGTTGTACGGCGACCTGGACATTCGTCACCACCAGAGTGCCCGGATTGCGCACGACGATCGTGTACGGGATGGCTTCGCCGACTCCGACCTCGAGCGCGTCAGCCGTCAGATCCAGGCCGAGCGCCGCTGTGGGAGGCCCGACGAGTGCGACCGGCGTCGCGGGCGCCGACACGGCGGGCGTTCCTTGCCCCTGGATGTAGGCGACGTTGCGAGCAACCACGGTGTCGCGCACCGACGCTGCGACCGTCAGCACGAGATCGATCACGCCACTGTCGGCTGGCGCGAGAGTGCCGAGCGGCCAGGTGAGAACCTGACCCACGATGGCCGGGGGTACTGTCGCACTCGTGTACTGTAGGCCCACGGGCAGTGTGTCCGTCAGGACGACGTTCTGCGCGGAGCCGGCGCCAGCCGCATCCCCGTATTTCAGGCGATAGGTGACCTGCTGTCCCACGAGCGCCAAGGCCGGGCTCGTGAGCTGCTTCGAGAGCGACAGCGCGGGCGCGAGGATCGTCGTCTGCACGGTGTTCGAGAGCGTCGTATCGGTGCCGCCGCTCCAGGTGAACGCAATGTTGCCGCGATTGGCGACCGTCGCAGGCGCGCCCGCGTTGACCCGTGCCTGAAACGTGACAGCCCCCGCCGCGCCAGCCACGACGGTGCCCAGATTCACCGCGACAACGCCGTTGCCGACCGCGACCAGTCGGCCCGCGTCGCCGTCGGCGGCATCGGTCACGGAGACGCCGTTCACGCGAATCGTTCCGGCCACATAGGACGTGCCGATCGGGATGCTGTCCGCGAGCTGCACACCCGATGCGCTATCAGTTCCGGAAGCGGTGTAGTTGAGCGTGTATGTGAGGACATCCCCCGCGGCAGCCGACGGACGATCCACCTGTTTGGTGATGCTGAAGGCGATCGCCGCAGATGAGACGGCGAGCACGTCGCGCACGGAGCTGCGCACGGCGCCGTCGAACCGGCTGGTGGCGGTGACGTTGATGGTGTCGGTCACGCCGGCGCTCCCGGAGCCGGGAATCCCGACCTGTACCAGGAGTGCTGCGGTCGCTCCCGAGGCCAGTGCGACGGGACGCGTGAGTACGGAGTCACCGCCATCCAGGACGCCGTTGCCGTTCCAGTCGCGGTAGACCGTCACGACCCATCCGTGGACCGATGCCGCTGCGACGGTAAAGGAGTCGGGGCCGTTCCCGAGATTTGTCAGCGTGTGCGCGAAGACCACGGCAGCGCCGGGGCTGCCCGCGCTCGATTGCGGCGCCTGGAGAACGACGCCGGCAACCTGCGCGACGACGAGGTCGACGGTGTCGGAGGGAACGACGTACCCGAAGCCGCTCGACGTGTACGCGAGCGTTGCCCAGTTGCGGATGTGGGAGCCGGCGGGAGTGCCCTGAGCGGAGAGATCAGGCGCTGCGAGCAGGACAGCACAGAGGGAGGCGGTCGCCAAAATTGCGAACCGCCTCGCCTCACCCGCTCGAGCGCCGAGCCACATGGGCTACGGCCCTTAGTTGATGCTGACGCGCAGCTCGAACGTCGCGCTGGCGCTTGCCGCCAGGACGCCGCCCGTGCCCGTGTAGTTCGCGGTCACGTTTTGCCCGACCACCGAAACGGTCCAACCGGTGCTCGAGCTCGTCGAGACGTACGTCACCTGCGCCGGCAGCGCGTCGGTCACCTGCACGGTGGATGCAGACGTGGCCCCACCGTTCGTGACGGTGAACCGGAACCGGATGATCTGTCCCGGGACGACGCCGCTCGCGACGGGTGTGACCCCGTCATCCAGATACGCGGCTTTCGCGAGGGTGAGATTCGGCTTGATCACGGTCAGGTCCATGAAGCCCTGATCGTTCGTCGCCGGCTGGCCCACGGAGCGCCCGAGCAGCGTCAACGTATCGGTCGAACCGCCCGCGACGTTGGCGACGTTGTACACGACCACGATGTTCTGCGAGGCAGCAGCGGCCAGCGAAATGCGGGCGCTGTCTCCCGCCACACCGTTCACCGAAACGATGGTGATTACGGGCGAGCCGGGGCTCGTCGCAATCAGGTCGAAGTTGTCATTGCCGTTGCCGTTGTTCTGAACGGCGAACGTGAACGAATAGCCGTTGCCCGGCAGGCGCTGCACGTTCTGCCCGCCGTCCGGGGTCACGGCGACGCCGTACAGCGTAATCGGCGTGATCGTGCTCGACGCGTTGGCCGACGTCGCCGGTGTGCGCCGCGACGTGGACGTGAGCGTATAGACGGTGGTCACACCACCTTTCCCGCTCGCCACGTTGAACACGACCTTGATGACGATCGAGCCGCCCTGAGCAATGGCGGCGCTCGACAGCGCGGTATTCAGAGCCACCAGGGTGGCATACGTGGTCACGCCGTAGCGGTAGCCTGTCACCGTGATCACGCCCGGGACGGAGATCGCGTCGGAGATTGTCATGCTGTCGACTCCGTTACCCACGTTCCCAATCGTGAACGTCATCGTGTCGGCCGTACTTGGGGACGCGGCGGACGGACTCGGCGTGTTGGCGGTAACCGTCACGCCGGCCTTGAACCCGACGGTCACCGAGACCGACCCGCTGACCGGCGCGTAGGCATTGCCGTTCGCGTCGGTATAGGTCGCAGTCGCCGTGTTGGTAATGACCGTGCCTTCCGGCGTCTGCGCCCGCGCCTCGGTGGCGACGGCAAGCAGCGCCACCGCCATCAAGGCGAGGCTAAGGGTCCACTTCACGTGCCTGAGCATCTCGAACTCCTTCCAAGGGCTGCGAGTCATTGGCCGGGCGCTTCGCGCACCCGGGCGTGAAATTCGACCGTTACTTGTGCTGCGCGCGCTAACGTGCCGGCGACCGTCCAGCGGACATGCGTGAAGCGCTCCGGCGGCGCGGGCTGCTGCAAGGGAATCCCACCTACGACGACGCTGATCGTCGGCCGAGCCGTATAGGTCCGGCCGCTGTCAATCGAGTACTCGACGTGCACCCGCTGATCCGATGTCGCGGATCCGAGCACGTAGACCATGCCGCTGGGAATCGGATCCACGAACTGGATGTTCTTGACCGGGCCCGCCGTGACGTTCGTGAAGACGAGCCGATAGCGGATCTCATCGCCAGGCTGCGCCACGCTCTTGTTCGTCCGGCTAGCCGCCTCGGCCGTCACGTTCTGTGCGGTCACGGCCAAGGACGCCGGCGTCCGCGCCTGTGTCGAGCCGCGCGCCGGCCACAGCAGGGCGGCGCACGCCACCACGACCACCAGTTTCTGAGTCATCGTTTCGCTCGTTTTGATGTGGACGACTTCTCGTCTCGACTTTTCGTCGAGCCGCGCTTTCCGGCGTGCGCGCCATCCGCGTCACGCCAGGCGAACACCGCACCGCACTTGGGACAAACCACCAGCTCACCAAGGACCTGCGTCCGGCCGAAAAACTTCAGCGCCGAACAGCGAGGGCATCGTAAAACCATGGGTATTGCGCTCCTTTCGGCGTGACCGGAGGGCACGTCCCATGCCCGATGGCAGGAATCATCTAACTCACTGTGATCGATTGGCTTACGGCATGTTGTAGATGCTGAACGAGCCGCAGCGGGGACGGGTCGGTTACCGGACGGTAACGCCGTCGGTAACCGCGAGAGATTCAACGCGTCAGCGGATTTGCGCGATGAATTGGAGTGTGGCGGTGTTGTTGGGGGCGGTTGCGCTGACCGGATTCTGAAAGGTCCAGCGGACGCGATTCACGCAACGGTCATAGCTCGCGGGTGCACTGCACGCGCCGGTCGCCGGTACGTACGTCCATGTCGAGCCACCATTGTTGGAATACGCGACGACGACAGTGACGCCGGCGGGTAGGGTGTTCGCGACACTTCCTACCTTGAACTGGACCGTCGGGGCGAGAGTGTCCACGACGACCACGCTCGTCGCGTTGTCGCCGCCATTATTGGTCACGCTGAGCGTGTAGGTCAGATCGGTTCCAGGCGGTGAGGTACCGGACGGCGCGACGGAGTTGCTCATCGCCAGATTCGGCTTCGCGGCGCTCAAGACGACGTCGTTGCCGGTGCCGCCGACGTAACTGATCTTGAACGCCTGGCCACTGAACACCACCGTCGATCCTTCCGGCAAGCCGGCAAACGTTCCCACGATCGCGTCGCTACCGTCGTTAGTGATGATCGCGAACGTGGAGCCGGTGGGCGGTGTGAATCCCATCGTGCCGCTCAACGTTGCCCCGCTCAGATTCACCGTTCCCGTCACATTCAGCTGATCGTAGCCGGTGCCGGCGGTCGTGCCGTTCAGTTGGACCACGAAGCTTGGAGCTCCGGTGCTCCAGTTCACGTTGCCGCTACTCAAGATTCCCGGCCCCACCTGTCCGGGGCTCACGCTGCCACCGGCTGCGGTCGTGGTGATTGCGCCAACGGTACCGGCCCCGCCCAACGTCCCGCCGTTCACGCTGACGGGACTCGTCGCCTGCGTGCCGTTCACAAGCAGCGTCCCCGTACTCACCGTGGTCGTACCGGAGTACGTGTTCGTGCCCGAGAGCGTTAGCGTACCGGTTCCGGTCTTCGTCAGACCGACCGTGCCGCTGCCGTTTTGGATGACGCCGGTAAAAGCCGTGCTGCTGTTGTTCCCGCCCGACGTGAGCGCAACGGTCCCTGGTGCGGTACTGGTGACCGTGCCGGCGCCCGCGAGCGATCCGATGACGTCGCTGAATCCGGCGAGATCGAACGTCGCTCCGGCGGCAACCGTCACAGCGCTGGCCGAGCCAATCGCGTTGGTGGTGCCGAGACGCAGCGTGCCGGCGTTGACCGCGGTCGCGCCCGTGTAGGTGTTGACGCCCGAAAGAAGCAGCGTGCCCGTGCCGGCCTTCGTGAGCGACCCGACGCCGGCGATGATGCCGCCGTAGCTCAACGTTGTGCCCGGGTCAGTCGAAATCGTGCCTGGGCCGGTCAGCGCGATGCCGCGATTGGCGGCGAGGGTGAAGGTCGCGGTGGTCCGAAGCGTGCCACCCCCGAAAACGATCTTTCCCGGCGTTGCTGCACCGGGAGCGGCACCTAAGCCGGCATCGGCCGCGATCGAGACCGTGCCCGCATTGATCGTCGTCACGCCGGTGTACGTGTTGGCGGCGCTCAGGACGAGCAGACCGGCACCGCTTTTGGTCAGCCCGCCGGCGCCGCTGATGACGCCGCTGATCGTGAGCGTCGTCCCCGCATTGCTGACGGTCACGGTGCGCGTCGCGGCGAACGTGATCGCGACGCTGACTGTGTTCGTGCCGGCTGCGCTGCTATCGGCCAGGCCGCCGGCGCCGAGCGTGATCGCCTTGTTGCTCACCGTGTAACCGCTACCCTTGATGGTGATCGAATTGAAGGTCGCGTTGTTGAGGATGTTGTTCGTGGCTAGGTTCGACGCGCCGCTGGGAAAGACGAGATTCTCCGCGCCCGTGCCTGAAGGCGCGACGCCGCCCGCCCAGTTGGCACCTACACCCCAGTTGGCATTTTGCGCGCCGGTCCAGGTGAACGTCTGGGCGAAGGTCGGCGCGACGATCCATAGCGAACCGAGGGCAACGAGCAAAGCGGAGGCTATCGGTTTCATTCCGAGCAAAGCCCCTCGCAAGCGACATACCGACCCAGACGTGTTGCCATCTCCTCTTGCAGACGAGACTTACCGATTTGCTGCTTGAAGAGAACGCGGGCGATGTTACCGAACGGTAACCAAGGCGGTATCACGCGCTCGATTCAATATCGGATGAGGTGGGCAGCAGGCCGTACTTCTTACGCTTCTCCCAAAGATTTTTGCGAGAGATACCGAGGATCTCCGCGGCGCGCTGGATGTCCCCGTCGGTTGCCTCGAGTGTGAGTCGGATGTACTCGCGCTCTGCGTCGGCGAGCGTAAGTCCCTTCGCCAGCTCGAACGCCTTCTTTTTGAGCCCGCGCGCGGGCGTGCCATCGCGTCGGCCCAATGAAGGAAGATCGGATCGCTTGAGGACCGGGCCGTTTGTGAAAATCATGGCCCGCTCGATCACGTTGCGCAGCTCCCGAACGTTGCCCGGCCAATCCCATGCAGTCAGTGTCTCGAGCGCCGAGTCATCGATGCGGTCGACCTTCTTTTTGAACTCCTGGGCGAACAACTGGCGGAAGTGTTGCGCGAGAATGGGGATGTCGGTCTTGATCTCCCGCAGCGGCGGCAGCGTCGTCGCGGCGACGCTCACCCGATAGTAAAGGTCGGAGCGGAACCGACCGGTCTGCACCAGCTCTTCGAGGTTGCGGTTCGTGGCAGTGACGAGACGCAACGCCACCTCCAACTCTTCGGTGCCCCCCAGGCGACGGAACCGGCGGCTTTCGAGAACGTTGAGCAGCTTCGCTTGCAGTTCCGGGCTGAGCTCGGCGATTTCATCCAGAAAGAGCGTACCGCCGTCGGCAACCTCGATGAGACCGCGCTTCGCTTCCCGAGCGTCGGTGAAGGCGCCTTTCTTATAGCCGAACAGCTCAGCCTCGAGAAGGGTCGCGGGGAGAGCCGAGCAATTGATCTCTACAAACCGGCCCACCGAGTGGGGGCTCGCGTAGTGGATGGCACGCGCGACGAGGTTCTTGCCGGTGCCGCTCTCGCCGAGCAGCAGCACCGTAGGTCGCGGGATCGCGGCCATCGCTCGCGCGAATGCACGCACCGACTCGACCTTGGGGTGGTCGCCCAAAATCGCCTTGACGGAGAACTGTTCTCCCCGTGCCTGCTCGAGAGAGGCACCCGCCTCGACCAAGGGCCGGGCCGCCAGCGCTCGCGTCAGGAGCGTCATGAGCTCGTCGATATTGACGGGCTTGGTGAGATATTCCGTCGCGCCGGCCTTCAGGGCGTCGATGGCGGTCGCAATGTCGCCATGGCCGGTGAGGACGAAGATGGGCAGGTGGGGATCGGTGCGGCGCAGCCGGCGCGTCACCTCCACGCCGTTCAAATCCGGCATCACCAGATCGGTGATCACGGCGTCAGCCGGCTCCTCGGCGTGGTGGGCCAGCAGCTCATCAGGCCGCTCGAAGACCCGGGTGCGCACGCGTCCGGGTGATCCCAGATTGGCGGCCAGCAGCTTGGCGTACACCAGGTCGTCGTCGAGCACGTAGATCGTGGGGACCATGGCCTGTCTTTGTCGCGCGGCGCAGTCAATATTGGCCACGGTGCCGGACAAGGACAGGCACCATGGCCGAACCGTTTCGGGCGCTGGTCATCGACGATGACCCCGACCTCCTCATGCTGGTGCGGCGCACGCTCGAGTTCACCGCCGGATGGCAGGTGGCGACGGCGGGGTCGGGCGCGGCGGGCGTCGAATTGGCGCGCACACCCCCCGTTCCACAAGTGATTCTCGTCGATATCATGATGCCGGAGATGGACGGCTACGACGTGTGTCGCCGTCTGAGAGCCGACCCAGCCACCGCGCCCGTGCCGATCGTTCTTCTGACAGCCCGGCGCGATCTCAACGCGCGTAAGGTTGCCGAGTCGGGGGCGGCCGGCGTCGTGTTGAAGCCCTTCCAGCCTACCGAGCTCGCGCGCCAAGTCCGCGAGTTCTGTCCATGACCGCGCCCGATCCGTTTGCCGAGGTCCGCGCCGAATTTGTTGCGGGGCTGGCACGCCGCGTCGAGACGATGCGGAGCGCGCTGGCGGCACTCGATGGCGCATTCCATGCCGAGCAGGCGGAGGCGCTGTACCGGGCGGCGAACTCGCTGAGTGGTACGGCGGCGAGCTTCGGGGC
>WNFA01000121.1_pt1 | contig 59218 bp, 50 predicted proteins | sample 5400481 | NCBI WGS metagenome assembly WNFA01 (sample SAMN13153340, study PRJNA577476) | soil metagenome | isolation source: 120 cm saprolite under Douglas fir tree site 2 hole 1 replicate 2 | place: USA:California | collected 2015-04-18 | reverse complement strand
CCAACGTCACCGTCGTCCAACAGTCGGGCGACCCGGGGGCGGGGTCCTTCATCAACATCCGCGGCATCAGCTCGATCCTCGGCTCGAACCAACCGCTGTTCGTTGTGGACGGCGTGCCGATGGACAACTCGACCTTCTCCACGTCGAACTTCAACGCCGCCGGCGATGGTGGGACCGGGTTCGGAGGCTTTGGCCAAACCGAAGGGACGGTGGCGGGCAACCGACTCCTCGATTTGAACCCCAACGACATCGAATCGGTCGAGATCCTGAAAGGCCCGGCGGCGAGCGCCGTCTACGGCTCGCGGGCCGGCTTCGGGGTGATTCTGATCACGACCAAATCGGGCCGGGCGGGTCCGACCCGGTTCACCTTCCGCTCCGCCACATCGTTCGACGACGTCAACCACAGCTACCCGCTCCAGACGACCTGGGGACACGGGAACGGCGGGGTGGCGCCCACTGCCTGTACGTCCCCGTGCACCAGGACCTCGCTCTCGTGGGGCCCAGCGATCGGGTCCGCCCCCGTGTATGACCACGCGAACGAGATCTACGACGGCGGCAACACGCTGGACAACGGCATTACGATCTCGGGCGGGAACGACCGCACGACCTTCTACCTCTCTGGGGACAACTCCTACCAGAAGGGTGTATTCGTTGGCCCGAACAACTACCTGTCGCGCACCGCCGTGCGGGCCAAGGGCTCGCACCGCCTGACCGACAACCTGAAGATCGCGGCCGATCTGGCGTTCGCGGACACGCGCGCCTCCTATATCCAGCGGGGCAACAACCTGAACGGCGTGCAGCTCGGCGACCTGCGCACACCGGCGAACTGGAACAACCAGCCCTACTTCGTCACCACGACGGCGGGCATCCAGTCGCGGTCCTATCGCTTCCCGTATGTCGACGCCACGACGTTGACGAGGGACCGCATCTACGACAACCCGTTCTGGACGCTCTTTCAGCAGGCCAACACCTCCAACGTCGGCCGCGTGTACGGCAACGTGAGCGCCGAGTATCTGGCGCTGGCTTGGCTCAAGTTCAACTACACGCTGGGTGCGGACTACTCGGCCGACGAGCGGCTCGAAGGCGTCCCGGTCAGCTCGGCCAATTTCCCGGCCGGCCGCGTGGTGGAAGGCAAGATCGTCAACTACCAGATCGACCATAACCTCACCGCCACGGCGACCTATACGATCAACCCTGATTTCTCCGGCACGGTCACGGTGGGCCAAAACCTGAACGCGCGGAACACGCGCTTGCTCGGGACCACGGGGCTCACCTTCGCCGCGCTCCAGCCGTTCAAGCTGTCGAACACGGTAACGCAAGCGCTGCCCATCGACGCCGAGCAGGTGGTGCACAGCGCGGGCTGGTTGGGGCAGGGCACGTTGGACATGTACAACCAGGTGCACCTGACGGCGGCGGTGCGCAACGATGGTTCGTCAACGTTCGGGCAGTCGAACTTGCGCAGCTGGTTCCCCAAGGGGAGCGTGGCCTGGGAGTTTACCAAGCTGATTGGGGAGCAGCGTTGGCTCTCATACGGCAAGCTCCGGGCCGCGTACGGCGAGGCGGGAGTGGAGCCCCAGCCGTATCTCACGTCGCAGATCTTCTCGAGTTCCGCCCTGCTGGGGGGCATCGCGCAGGGCACGGGAAACTCGGCCTCCCAGGGCGGGCTCCCTGGTTTGGCGTCGAGTACCACGAAGGCCGCGACCTCGCTCAAGCCTGAACGCTCGAAGGAGTTGGAAGCCGGCGCCGACCTCGGCTTCTTCAGCGACCGGGCGGACGCCAGTGTCACCTACTACAACAAGAAGTCGTCGGACGTCATCCTGCTCGCGCCGCTCGCCCCCTCGTCGGGGTTCCTGTTCCAGGGCGCGAACTCCGCCACGCTCCGCAACCAGGGCTGGGAAGTGTCGCTCAACGTCCGGCCGTTCCAGCAGGCGGACTACGGCTGGGAAGTGGGCGTGCAGTGGGCCCGCAACCGCAGCTTGGTGGAAGCGTTGGGTGGCCAGCAATTCATCTCGATCGGTGACTTCATCAACCAAGTCGCCATGGTCAACAAGCCCATCGGGGTGTACTTGGGCACCGGGTTCCTCCGCTGCGGGTACTCGAGCAATGCCAACGTGGTGGACACGATCGGGACGACGCTCGGCACGTACTGCGCCGGTGCGCCCAAAGGCGCGTTGTTTATCGGTGGGCCCGCGTCGGGCACCGCCGGCTTCCCGCAGCCGGATCCGGACCCGCGTCTCGTGATGGATCCGAATTACAACTGGACGGGCAGCGTGCGGAGCACGGTCCGCTATCGCAAGCTGCAGTTCTCGGGCCTCGTGGACGTCCGGGTCGGCGGCCAGATCTGGAACGGCACGAAGGGCGCCCTCTACAACTTCGGCAAGCGCGCCGAGACGGCCGTGCGCTCCACGTTCGACGCGTTGGGTAACGAGGTCGGCAACCTCCAGGCGTTTGGCTCGGGCGGATGGTGGCCGGGGCCGGTCGTCGGGCCCGGGGCGGGGACTAAGGTCTCGATCGGGGAGAACTGGTATCGCAACTACGCCGCCTGTCCCTACGTCGGGATCGACGAGCCGTGCATCGAGGACGCAGGCTTCGTGAAGCTGCGCGAACTGTCGATCAGCTATACGATTGACGCGCCCTGGGTGCAGCGTAACCTCGGGTTCTCGAGCATCGACGTCCGGGTCTCGGGCCGGAACCTGAAGACGTGGACGAACTACACCGGATACGACCCGGAGACGAGCCTCGGCGGCGTGATCTCGTCTTCCGGCGGCGCGGGGGGTGTGGACTACTTCAACAACCCGCAAACGCGCTCGTTCGCGTTCTCGATCACCCTGAACCACTAACCTGAGGAGACCGATCGATGCTGCGTAACATGCGTGTCGTCCTCGTCTCACTCGGGCTGGTGCTCGGGGCGGCGGGGTGTAACGGGTTCTTGACTGGCGACAAGCTGTCCAGCAATCCGAACAGCCCGAGCACGGCGACGATCCAGACCCTGTTCGTCGCGATGCAGGGGGCGCGGTTCGCGCAACACGAGGGCCCCATCGCGATGTTGGTGTGCGAGTGGGTGCAGACGTGCGGCGCCGTAAACGGGCGCTTCGTCGAATTGGGGGGTCGCTACAACTACGGTGCGAACTCGAACTTTGGGGCCGAGGGTGGGGATTGGGCGACGATCTACACCGGGGGTGGTCTGGTCGACATCCGCAACATCAAGGCCGGCGCGATCTCGAACGGGGATAGCGTGTATCTCGGGATCACCAAGATCTGGGAATCGTTTACGATGGGAATGGCGGCGGACATGTGGTCCGGGATTCCCTATAGCCAGGCCGGCGTGAGCGCCACGCCGGACACCGACTCGGAAATTGGCGTGTACAACGCGATCCAGACACTGCTGACTCAGGCGATTAGCGAGCTCACCAACGACAACGTGAGTACGCACGGCCCCCTGTCGGCCGATCTCGTGTTCGGCCGCCTGTCCCCGGGCGCTCAGCGGTCGGCCTGGATCGCCACGGCCTGGACGCTCAAGGCTCGCTACTGGTTGCACGTCGTGAACGCGGCGGCCAATGGCAAGCTCCCGGGACTCACCGCTCCCCAGGTGTACGACAGCGCGATCGCGGCGGCCATGAACGGCATCAGCGACCCGACCGGAAAGCACGACTTCCATTCTGCGCACTTCGCTGCCACGACCCAGCAGAACATGTGGTCCCAATTCCAACAGTTCTCAGGGTTCGGCGCCGACTTGGAGGCCGGATTGCCGCTGGTGGAATACATGAAGGCCCGCAACGATCCGCGGTTGGCCTCGTACTTCTGCCCGTTCGCGTCGGGTTCGTGGGCTGCAGGTGGGAAGCACGTGAAGGGAGAGAGGATCGTCGACGCGAACGGCAATGTCGAAAAAGTCACGGCTGTCGCGCTCCCCGACAGCGCATCGGGCGCGACGCAGCCGACCTGGCCGACGGTCGTGGGGACGACCACGACGGACAATCACGTCACCTGGACGCTGACGAATATCACGCCCTACGGTGGCGATTCGTTCAATGCGGTGGTCAGCCCCGACTCGGTATCGAACTACGCGTGCCTGCCACCGAGGTTCGCCCCGACCGCGCCCGTGCCGTATGTCACGTACGCTGAGCGGGAGTTGATTCTGGCGGAGGCGAACAGCACGACGGCACGGGGAGCGGGCGGGAACGACGCGACGGCGCTCGGCTATCTGAACGCCGAGCTCGCGGTCCCCGGATCGGCGTCGGACACCACCCTCACGGCGCTGCCGGCGGTGGTCGGGGTGACCGGGGCGGCCTTGCGCGACTCGATCATGCTGGAAAAATGGGTCGTAATGTTCCAGAACATCGAGGGGCTCTTGGATTACCGGCGCACCTGCCGTCCGGCGATCACGCCCGTGAAGGGGAACTTCCTCAGCATCGCATTCGTGCCCGGGCGCCTGTTCTACCCGCAGTCGGAGCGCAACGTGAACCCGGCGCATATCCCGCTCGAGAGTGCGGAGCTCGCCGCGGGGCTGCGGACGCAAGCCGATGTGACCACGCCCTGCCACCCGTAAGAGTCTGGGTCGGGGGGACTCGGGCGTGCAGAGGACGCCCCGAGGCGGTATGATAGGGGGAGCGGACCAGGGAGTCGCGGTTCGCTCCCTCTGTCACTCGGGGCTCTGGAAGAGGATGGAGGATCCATGATGGGCGGACGCGCTACCTGCCTGATCGCTGCCGCGACGCTCCAGGCCGGGTGCTATAACTACTTGGCGCTGCAGCGTGGCGGCCTCGCGCCAGCAACGTATGTTGCGGTAACCCTCACCGAATCCGGGTCGGACGAACTGGGCCAGTACTTGGGGCCGGATGCACTCGTGGTGCGGGGGCGCTATCTCGGCCCGACCGACCGGGGGCTCTCGCTGTCGGTGGAATCGGTGGAGTCGCGGCGCGGGGACATCGCGCGCTGGGCAGGGGAAACGGTGGTGGTCCGCGGGGAATTCGTGCGCCGAGTCGAGGAGCGCCACGCCGCGGGCGGCAAGACGGTGCTGCTTGCCGGGGCGGCCGTCGCCGGGTTGGTGGCGGTCTACCAAGCGTTCGGGCAGGGCAATAGCGGCGGGGCGGCCGGCGGAACGGGGACGCCAACTCCGCACTGAACGCGAACGTCCGGCAGGCCACGGGGTAGTCGAAGAGGGACCACGGCACATACTGCGAGAGTGTGTATGCGAGCTGGCTTCGTGATCGTTCTGGGCCTCACGGCGGGATGCTACTCCTACTTCCCGCTCACGACCGCGACTCCCGACCCGGGGACTGCGGTCACGGTCAAGCTGACGGATGCCGGGGCGCGGGAACTCGAGCGCACCCTCGGCACCGAGGTATTCCTGATCAACGGGCGCTACGTGAGCGCGGACGAGCGTGGGTTCGCCCTGTCGGTCGCTTCGGTGGAGTCGAAGGGCGGCGACCGCCATATGTGGTCTGGGGAAGCGGTAACCGTCCCGATGGCCGACATCGCGTCCGTGGATGTGCGCCGGCTCGCGAAGACCCGGACCATCCTGCTCGCGAGCGTAGGCGTGGCGAGCGTCGCGGTGACCACGATGGCCTTCGCGCTCACGGGCGGTGGCACCCCTCAGGGCTCCGTGAACCGCCCACCGCCCCAGTAGCCGGTCGCTAGTACACGGCGACGCTCGAGCGGCGCAAATCGGTCTCGAGCGTCCACTCGATGTACTGGCCCTGCTGCACCACGAGGATTTCGGTGAACGCATAATTCTGGCCGCCGATCGAGGTGTCCTTGGCGCCGATCGGATACCCCCGCAACTGGATTTCCCGCCCCTGGCCGAGCAGGCGAGCCGGCAATATGAACACCGCCGACGTCGAGCCAGTTACGGTTCCCACACGCGTCCGCACGCCGTGGTGCAGCACGTAGATCACGACGTCCAAGTAGTTGTGATTGACAATGTTGAGCGCGATCTCGCCTTCCGGGACGTTTCCCGCCGCCTGTGGCGCCGACTTGCCGTGGCCGAAAATGAAGCAGCCGGCGGTCAAGGTGGCCAACAGGCTGGGCGCGGCCGTGAAGCGGACGATGCGCCAACCGCGTGCGCGGGTCATGAGCGCGAACCTAGCACCGACGCACGATGCGGAACAGGGACGCGCTGCGGCTTCATAACAGGTTTCTAGCAGGCGGCGCCGCGGGCGACGGTGGGCCCGCGTGACCTTCGCTTGTCATGTGCGGCATACGGAGCGTCAAGCGAGTGTCCCCTCGCGCCGGCTGGAGTCGCCGCGTTTGTCAGCGTCGTGTCAGGACAAAAACCTACAACCCCTCTTGCGACGTCGCTCAATCCGCGTTATTTGAAACCTGCACGTTCCGAACACTGCGAGTCGGGCGCCGGGCGGCGCCTCCTCGCACCTGCGTTGCCGTCGTCGCGTCTGTTGCTCGTTCGTCGTGCCATCGGGCGACCCGCGCGCAGCGATCACAACCGAGCGGAGCAGGATCTCTGGCGTCCTGGCGCCGGGGCTCACTCACTGGGGGATCTCCAATGCCTCACATCCCGTCCGTACGCCGACACTCTCGTTGTCTCTGCGCCAGCCGATGTAGTCGTTATCGCTAGATCGGTCGCGGTTCCGCTCGTTTCGTACATGGATACGCACGCGTGGCTTGGGCGGTGCGACGCCTTTGCCGGGCGAACGGGCTCGCGGCTCGTGGGCGCGCCCGTCAGACCCGACTCCAGTCTCAATGACGTGAACGTTCGGCACAAGGACACCGGTGATGAACACTCTGAATAGTCGGTTGTACTCGCTCGCGACCGCTGTGATTTTGCTGGCCGGCGCCGGGCGGCTCGGCGTGGCCCAACAGGACCTGGGGTCGATCACGGGGCGCGTGACGGACAAGACGACGGGGACAGGACTCCCCGGCGTCCGCATCCTGTTGCTCAACACCCCGCGCTCGACGTCGACCAACGCCGAAGGGCGCTACGTCCTCGCAGCCGTTCCGGCAGGCGTGCATCAGGTGCGCGTGTCGACCATCGGCTACGCGGCGCAGACTCAGTCGGTCACCGCATCGGCGGGGAGCCCGGCGACGCTGGACTTCGGGCTCACGCCCGCCCCGATCTCGCTCGACGCCGTGACGGTCACGCCCACGGGTGAGCAGTTCGGTCGCGAGGTCGGCAATCCCGTCGTCGTGCTCAACGCACAGGACATCATCAAACAGGCGCAACCGGCGAACTTTGCGGACCTGCTCTCGGGCCGCGCCGCCAACGTCCAGGTGCTCCAAGCGGGGGGCTCGGTTGGTACCGGCGTTCGGATCCGGATCCGCGGGATTTCGAGCGTCTCCTTGAGCAACGAGCCGGCCTATTACGTCGATGGGGCGAGGGTCGAGGCAGGGGGCGGCAACGCCCAGTCGCTCTCGATCGGCACCGGTGGCCAAGCGACGTCGCGCGTCAACGACCTCAACGTCGAAGACATCCAGTCGATCGAGGTGGTGAAGGGCCCCGCGGCCGCGACGTTGTACGGCACCCAAGCCGGCAACGGCGTCGTGCGGATCACCACCCGGCAGGGCGTTGCGGGCGCGCCGCAGTTTGCCGTCTACTCGGAGCTCGGCGTTCTGAATGACAAGAACAATTACCCCGACAACATGTACAGTTGGGGGCATCTCTTGCCGGACACATTCAAGGCGAACGTGCGCCTCACGCAGTGCTTGCTGATCACGTCCGTCACGAACCTGCCGGGCAAGACCTTCCCGCGGTGCGCGATCGACAGCCTCTCGTCGTTCAACGTGCTACGCGACCCGACCACGTCGCCATACGGGACGGGCTATCGGGGGCGCGTGGGCGTGCACCTCTCCGGTGGGAACGACCAGACCCGCTACTATCTGTCGGGCGAGTACGGCGACGAGATCGGCGTCCTGCGCATGCCCTCTGCGGAGTACGCGCGGCTCACGGCGGAGCGCGCCGTCGACACACTTCCCTACAACCAATATCGCCCCAATGAAGTGAAGAGCGTGAGCACGCGCGCCAATCTGCAGACCAACCTGTCGAGCACGGCCGACCTGACGCTCTCCGCGGGGCTGGTGCAGAGCAATACGCGCTTGCCGCAGAACGACAACAACATCACCGGCGTCCTGGGCAGTGGCCTGTTCGGGAAGGGATGGTCGACGGCCTTCCAAAACACCTTGCCGGCGCTGCCGGCGGGAGCGTCCCAAGGGCGGCAGTGGGGATTCTTCTTGCCCGGCGACGTGTTCTCGACACTCAGCCGCCAGGACATTACACGCCTCACGAGCAGCGCGCAGGCCAACTGGCGGCCCGCGGCGGCGATCACGGGGCGCGCTACGATCGGCCTTGACTACACCGACCGCATGGATATCCAGTTCCAACAGCTGGGCCAGGGGCCGAGTTTCAGTGACTTCCGCCAGGGCCGGCGCCAGGATAACCGGTTCCAGCTCGCCCATTACACCGTCGACGCCGGGCTTAGCGCGGTGCAGAACCTGACACCCGAAGTGAACGCCCGCACCTCCGTCGGTGTGCAGTACCTCAAGGACCGCTTGTTCGCCAACTTCGCGTTCGGCAAACTGTTTCCGCCCGGCGGACAGCAGACGGGCGCCGGCGCAGTCCAGACCGACAGCGAGACGACGGTTGAAGCGATCACGTTGGGTGCCTACGTCGAAGAGAGATTCGGGTGGAAGGACCGTCGCTTCATCACCGCGGGTTTGCGCGCCGACGACAACAGCGCGTTCGGCAGCTCATTCAAGGCGGTGTACTACCCGAAGGTGCAGGGCTCTTGGGTCATCTCGGAAGAACCCTTCTTCCCGACGACGAGCTGGGTCAGCTCGCTGCGGCTGCGTGCCGCCTACGGTGCGTCGGGCGTCCAGCCGGGCTCGATTGACGCTCTCCGCTTCTACCAGCCGATTACGGCACCGGTGAACGGCAACGATACGCCGGGGTTGATCATCTCCGCCGTCGGCAACGACTCGCTTAAGCCCGAGCGCTCCACCGAGTTGGAGCTCGGGCTCGACGCGGAGATCGTAAAGACCCGCGCGCACCTTGAGTTTACCTACTATCACAAGAAGACCAGCGACGCGCTGGTGCAGCGGCTGCTGCCGCCCTCCCTGGGCGCGAGCAACTCGCGCTTCGAGAACCTGGGCTCGGTGCTCAATCAGGGCGTGGAAGGCCTCCTCACGGTCAACTTCGACGTCGGCCCGTCGGTGACGGTCGATGCCGCGCTCAGCGCCTCGCACAACAGCAACAAGTTGATCAGCCTGGGTGCCAACGTCCAACCGATCATCCTGGGCAGCATCCGGCACGTCCCAGGCTACCCACTGTTCGGCTACTGGGACCGCCCGATCCTGACCTACAGCGATGCGAACGGCAACGGGATCATCGAGCCAAGCGAGGTGACGGTGGGCGACACCGCCGTCTTCCTCGGCTCTTCTATTCCGACCACGAACATCGCGCTCAACGCCGGAGTGAGCCTGCTCCACGATCGCATCCGTGTCGCGGGGCAGCTCGATTACCGGGGTGGGTACAAGACGAACAACTTCACCGACTATTTCCGCTGCACGTCGGCGGCTGCCAATAACTGCCGGGCGGTCAACGATCGCTCCGCCTCGCTCGCCGATCAGGCGGCCGCGGCAGCCGCCCGGACGCTGGCGTACGGACGCACCGTCGCTGGGTACATCGTGGACGGCACATTCCTCGCCGTGCGGGAACTGTCCGTCACCTACAACGCGCCGGACAGCTGGGCCAGGGCGATCCGTGGCAACCGGCTGAGCCTCACCGCCACCGCTCGGAATCTCGTCAAGTGGACCAACTACTCGGGCATTGACCCCGAAGTCAACGGCAACGGTCAGTCGGACCAGGCGATCGACTTCTTGACGGCACCGACGCTGAAGACCTTCACGTTCCGCCTCAACGTGGGCTTCTGAGGGAGGCGACCATGACGAATCCAACGAAGGAATCCAAGACCATGCTGCGGACGACGATTTCGCGGAGCCTCCACCTAGGCGGCATGCTGGTCGCCCTGAGCCTCCTGCCGCAGGCGTGCTCGACCGACCGGATCCTCGCGGTGGACCACCCCAACGTAATCGATCCCAGCAAGTTGAACAGCGCGGCCGGAGCGGCCGCGGCGTACGCCGGCGCGATCGGGGATTTCGCCTACGCGAACGACGGTGACAACGGCGTGATCGAAGGCCAGATCCTGGTGACGGGCGTGATGAGCGACGAGTACATCGACTCGGAGACGTTCCCCACTCGCATTGAGTACGACTCCCGCGGCATCTCCGAGCGCAACGGCACACTGACCACCGTGTTTCGCAACCTGCAGCGGGCACGGGTTTCCCTCGAGATCGCGGCGGGCGTCCTCAGCAGCTACGCACCGGCGCCGGCGTCGCGCATCAGCGAGATGTTGGCGCTGTCAGCCTTTACCAAGGTCTACAGCGGGGAGAACTATTGCTCGGGCGTGCCATTCAGCTCGTTCACGACGTTCGGTCAACCGCTCACCACGCAACAGATCTTCAACGCGGCGATCCAGCGCTTTGACTCGGTGCTAACAACGGACACGACAACGGCGATGCTGTCTCTCGCGCGCGTCGGCAAGGCCCGTGCGCTGCTCGATCTCGCCCTCTTCGACAGCGCCGCGGCGGTTGCCGCACCGGTGTCGCTGAGCTTCAAGTACCTCACGACCCATACGGCGTTCACCAATCGGGAATACAACGGCCTCCACGTCTTCAACAGTGGTGCGTCGGTCGGCGGGACCGGTCGTTTTTCGGTTGCGGACAAAGAAGGGATCAACGGGCTGAATTTCCGCTCGGCCGGCGACCCGCGTGTCGTCACGGTGCTGCAGGGCTTCGGGTTCGACGGGTCGACCCAGCTGTACGCCCTTCAGAAGTACGCTGCGAACAACTCGCCCGCCGTGGTCGCCGACGGGATCGAGGCGCAGCTGATCGTCGCTGAGGATCAGTTGCACAATGCGCAGTATGCGAGCTGGCTCGCGACGCTCAACAACCTGCGCGCGAACGGCGGCGTAGCTGGGCTAGCGCCGCTCGCCGATCCCGGCGCTACGCTGCCGGACACCGCTCGAACGAATCTGACGTTCCGGGAGCGTGCGTTCTGGTTGTTCGGCACGGGGCACCGGATCGGTGATCTACGGAGACTGGTCCGCCAGTATGGCCGCGGCTCCGAGACGGTGTTCCCGACCGGGAATTACTTCAAGGGCGGTCCGTATGGCACGGACGTCAATATCCCGGTCCCGTTCGAGGAGCGGAACAACCCGAACTTCCAGGGATGCCTGGACCGGGGCGCCTGAGCGGGGTCTAAGTGGGGTACGGAGCAGGGGGGGCCGTTCAGGCTCCCCCTGTTTCGTTTGCCGGAATCGGCCTCCGGCACGCCTAGCCGCCCGTTTTGGTATGAATCCGGATCACGCCGCCCGAGTGGTTCGTGCCGTACAGCGTAGTGGCCTCATTCGCGCCTAAAACTTCGATGCTCTGCAAATCGGACGCGGGCATGCGCGCGAGCACGGTGTAGTCGGTGAGCGCCACGCCGTCCATGAGGATGCGAGGCCCATCGTCGAGCACGACGCTCGAGCGGCCCCGTCGTGTGATCCGCGTCGGCTGCCCCCTGCCCGTCTCATTGAACGTGATGTTGTGCACCGTGAGCTGCAGCACCTCCCACACTGTGCGGGCGCCGGACTTGGCGATCTGCTCTTCGGTGACGACTTGGCCATCGACCCGCTCCAGACGATCGCCGATGGCGGTCGTCCCCGGACCGCTCGAAGCGCAGCTCACGAGCAGCATGAAGCTGACAAACGGGACCACGGGCAGGAAGCGGAGCGTCGTGCGTCGCACGGTCATACAGACCTCGCAGGTCGAGGGGGCGCGACGGCACTGCATCAACAACATGGCAGGCCGATCGCAAGGGGTCAAGGCAACTCCCCCGGGCGACACTTCTCGTCACGCCCTACGTAATATTCCTGCGACATGCACGTCGCCGCCCTCGTCGGTCTGCTCCAGGTTGCCGTGCCCCCGCCTCGGGGGTATGTGAACGATTTCGCGGGCGTGCTCGATCCGGCCTCAGTCGCGCATATGGACGCCGTCATCAGCGAGGTGCGGGACAAAGCGCGGGGTGAGATCGCGGTCGTGACCCTCTCTGACATCGGAGACCGCGCGGCCGCGGACGTGGCGCTCCAGATCGGCCGGCAATGGGGCGTGGGAGCAAAAGGGGAGGCCGGGGATCCGGCGAAAAACCTCGGCGTCGTCGTGCTGCTCGTTCCGCTGAAGAACCACCGCTCCGGCACCGGGCAACTGTTCATCGCCACCGGGCGCGGCGCCGAGGGGTTCCTGCCCGATGCCCGCGTCGGCCGGATCCGCGACGGGATGACGCTGTTTCTCGCCCGCGAAGAGTACGGCGCCGGGCTCGCTCGGGGGGTAGACCTGCTCGCGCAAGGCTTCGCGCAGGAGTTCGGTGTTGCGCTCACGGGCGTGCCCCCGTCGCGCGGGGACGAGTCGGACCGGCTGCCGATCCCGATCAGCTGGATCGTGGTGGCCGTGATCGTGCTGCTGATCGCGACGCGCGGGCGCATCCTCCTCTTGCCGCTGTGGTTCGGCGGGCTTGGCGGTCGGCGCGGCGGCTGGGGCGGCGGTGGAAGCTGGGGGGGTGGGGGAGGATTCGGGGGCGGTGGCTTCGGCGGCTTCGGTGGGGGCGGCGGTTTCTCAGGCGGCGGCGCGGGAGGGCGCTTCTAGGATGGCCTCGACACTGACGGTGGAGCACCTGGCTGACGCGGTCGGACGGGCAATCGGCGAGCGGCTTGTGGCGCTGTTGCTGTACGGGTCGACGGCACGCGGCACACACGTGCCGCAGCGCTCCGACGTGAACACGCTGCTCATCTGTGAGGCCGTGGACGAACGCCTGTTCGAGGCGCTGGCGCCCTCGATCCGGGACTGGACTCGGGCCGGTCACCCGGCGCCCCTCATCTTCACGGAACGGGAGTGGCGCGAGTCGGCGACCGCCTTCCCGATCGAGTACGAGGAGGTGCGCGAGGCGCACCGCCTGCTCGCAGGGAAGGACCCGTGGCAGGGAATCACGGTGCGGCGCGAGGACCTGCGCCACCAGCTCGAGCACGAGCTGATGGGCAAGCTCGTCCGCCTCCGCCAGGCCTACGGGACCCTCTGGGGTCAACCGAAACGCCTGGGGAGCGTGATCCGCGGGAGCGCACCCGGCTTTCTGACCATGCTCCGCACGATGCTGCGGTTCAGTGGGAAGCCGGTGCCCGTTCGCCCCGCAGAGTTGCTGAGCGCCGCGGCCGCCGTGATCGGCTTCAGCACCGACGGGCTCGGGCCGCTAGTGCGGGATGTGGAGGGCGGGCCCGCGTTGCGACTCGGGCGGGGCGACCCGCTCGTGCCCGCCTATCTCGCGGCGCTGGCCCGCACCGCCCAGTACGTGACCCAACTTCGCTAGAAAGGGACGATATCCGTGAATGCGTTCAAGCGCTCCATGGTCGCCGCCGCGTTGCTCGTCGCGACCGGCTGCGGCTACAATGCGATTCAGACGTACGACGAGCAGGTGAATGCCGCCGCGTCCCAGATCAAGGTGCAGCTGCAGCGCCGCGCCGATCTGATCCCCAACTTGGTGGAGACGGTGAGGGGGTACGCCAAGCAAGAGCAGACGGTGTTCACGGCAGTCGCCGAGGCACGTGCCAAGCTCGCCGGGGCTGTGCAGAGCGGCAACCTGCAGCAGATGGCTGAGGCAAACGCCCAACTCACGGCGCCGCTGGGCCGCCTGCTCGCCATCGCCGAGAACTATCCGCAGCTCAAGTCGAACGAGAACTTCCGGGCACTGCAAGATCAGCTCGAGGGGACCGAGAACCGGATCGCGGTGGCGCGTCAGGACTATAACGACGCCGTGAACCGCTACAACGCCTACATTCGCCGCTTCCCCCAGGTGCTCACCGCCAAGCTACTCGGGAAGGGACCGCGCGAGTACTTCGAGCTCCAAACCCCGGGCGCGGCGCAGGCGCCCAAGGTGGACTTCACCAAGTAGCGCCGGACGACGCGGGACCGGCCGGAAAACACGCAGGGGGCGCAGCACCTCGCGCCCCCTCACAGACGTCGGCCGGCCGCGTGTCAGTCCACGATCGCGTCGGGCATGACGTACTTTACCGGGTCCACCGGTTTGTGGTTCACCCAGACCTCGTAGTGCAGATGTGGGCCCGTGGACAGTCCGGTCGAGCCGACGAGCGCGATCTTCTGCCCACGCTTCACGCGCTGACCGCGGACCGCGAGAATCTTGGAGCAGTGGGCGTAGCGGGTCACGAGCCCGAAGCCATGATCGACCGTGATCATGTTGCCGTATCCCTCTTCCCACTTGACGTCGGTGACCACGCCGGCGGCGGGCGCCTCGATCTCGGCGCCCATCGGGGCGCTCACGTCGATACCCTCGTGCGGGCGCGCGAGGTGGAGAATCGGGTGCACACGTTCGCGCATGAAGGCGCTCGTCAGCCAGCCCTTGGTTGGCATGATCGACGGCGTGGCCGCAAGCCGCTCGCGCTGGCGGGAGAGGGACTCGTACGATTCGTTGAGCGATCGCACTAGGAGGTTGGCGCGGCGCGCCAGCGCGTCCACGTCGAGGCGCGCCGCGAGTGCCTGCTGGCCGTTCGGGCCGAGCGCCGAGAGACTGTCCCGCTCGGACCAGGTACCGGCCGGCCCGCCGATCCCCGCATTCTGGACGCTGGCGTCGGTGGGCGTAAGCCCCGCGAGGAGCCGCAGCTCCTGCTCACGCTCGCCGAAGCGGTGCAGCGTGTCGCGCAAGCTGGCCATCCGCTCGCGCATCCGCTGAATCTCGTCGGCGAGGACGCGGTTTTCGTTCTCGAGCGCACGGCTGCGGGTGATGTTGACCCCGCGCGAGATGGCGGCGACGCCGAGCACCAGGAACGTCAGCACAACCACGCTGCCGATCCCGACCAGGGCCTTGACGGCCGTCTGCGACACCTCCACGGCACGGGAAGACCCCGAGCCGTGCGGCACCAGCATGACGGTCCAGCGTCGCTCCGCCTTCTTACGCATCGCGCTCCGGACGACCTCCCGTGAACACAATCGGCCCGGCGGCAAAGCGCCGGTCCCTGCCTGGTACGGCCGTATGGAGAACCCGGACAGGGCGTGGGGTCCGGTTCCCAGTGTGGAGGTCAATACTACGGGTTGGACGGGAAAGCGTCAACACGACGGAGCGTGAGGCAGATCACCGTTTGTGGGGCCTCACGCGGGAGCAAGGCGGGGCTTGGGGAAAAGGATGGGCGGCTTCTCGACCCGCTGGTCCGCCGGGTCCAGGCGGTCCAGGTGCTGGAGCCGGACGCGCTCCAGGGGCTCGGGAGATCCGAGCGTCGCCCAGACGGTCTTCGCGGTCGTGGGGAGGAACGGCTGCGCCAGCACGGCCAGGCGGGCGACGGTCCGGGCCAGATTGGCCAGCACCGAATCGAGCTCGGCCGCCCGGTCCGGTTGCTTCGCGAGCTTGTAGGGCGCCGTCTCCTCGACGTAACGGTTCGCCGCGCTTGCGAGCGCGATGAGCTGCGCGGCTGCTTCGGGCAGGTGATTGGCGTCCATGGCCCGCGCGTACGCTGCGAGCGCCGTGCGGGCCGCAGCCTCGAGCGGCGTGTCGTAGTTGCGCGGATCGCGCGGAACCAGGGCGCCGCGGTAGTTCACGATCATCGTGAGCGAGCGCGAGACGAGGTTGCCGAGCGTGTCCGCAAGCTCGGAGGTGTAGCGCGCGTCGAACCGCTCCCAGGTGAAGTCGCCGTCGTTCTCGAACCCGACCTCCCGCAGCAGGAAATAGCGCAGCGCATCGGCGCCGTGATACGCGATCGCCTCGTCGACGCTCAACGCCCCGCCCGCCGACTTCGACACCTTGGCGCCACCCCACTGGACGTAGCCGTGCGCCCACACCAGCCGGGGCAACGGGAGTTCCGCCGAGAGGAGCATCGCCGGCCAGAGCGCGCAGTGCAGGCGCGTGATCCCCTTCCCAATCACGTGCAGGTCCGCTGGCCAGAGCCGCTCGAAGCCGGCACCGGGGAAGCCGGCCGCCGTGATGTAGTTGATCAGCGCATCGAACCACACGTACACCGTGTGGTCCGGCGCCCCGGGGAAAGGGATGCCCCACGGGAAGCGAGCGCGGGAGATCGACACGTCCTCGAGACCGCGCTCGAGCAGGCGCAGGATCTCGTTCCGTCGGATCGCCGGCTCGACCGGGAACTCGCCCGCGGTGATGAGGGCGTGCAGCTGCTGGGCGTAACGGCTGAGTCGGAAGAAATAGTTCGTCTCCTTGGTCCACTGGAGCCTGAGCGTCGGGTGCTCCTCGCAGTGGCCGTCCACGATCTGGGCCGCTTGCTTGAACTCCTCGCAGCCGACGCAATACCAACCTTCGTAGTCGCCGATGAAGATGTCGTCGGGATGGTGCTGGCGGATCCGTTCGATGAACGCGATCACGGACGTCGTGTGCCGCGCCTCGGTCGTCCGGATCCAGTCGTCGTTCGAGCAGCCGAGGCTGGCCCACGTGTCGGCGAAGCGGGCGGCAATCTGATCGACCCAGGCCTGGGGTGGGAGGCCGTTCTTCTCCGCCGCCTGCGCGACCTTCTGCCCGTGCTCGTCCATCCCCATCACGAAATGGACCTGGTCGCCGCGCAGCCGATGGTAGCGCGCGATGCAATCTGCCCCGACCTTCTCGAGCGCGTGCCCCAAATGCGGTTCGCCGTTCGAGTAGTCGATTGCGGTCGTCAGGTAGAACTTAGGCAACGGGCGGCTCCGCGCCCCCGAGCCGCTCCACCTCCGCCTTGAGCTTCTCGAGCGCCACGACCCGGGTGTCACCCGCGTCGGCGCGGAGCGTCACGGTCTCGCGGAAGATGTCCACCGCCAGCACGCGCTCCGCACCCGCGCCGGTGCGCAGCAGCTTCCCCTCCTTGGGGAAGCGCTTGCGGGTCTGCACATAGAAGTCGTGCTCGTAGCGCAGACAGCAGAGCAACCGGCCGCAGCCGCCCGAGATCTGTGACGGGTTGAGCGACAGGTGTTGATCCTTCGCGAGCGCGAGGCTGACCGGCCGCAGCTCCGGCAGCCAGCTCGAGCAGCAGTATTGGCGGCCGCAGCGCCCGACCCCGTCGAGCCGCTTTGCCTCATCCCGAGCGCCGATCTGGCGCAGCTCGATCCGCGTGTGGAACAGGCTCGCGAGATCGCGTACCAGGGCGCGAAAATCTACGCGCTGCTCGGCGGTGAAATAGACGGTGAGCTTTTTCTTATCCCACTGCCACTCGGCGTCGGAGACCTTCATCGGTAGGGCGTGATGATGGACGCGGTCCAGCACCTTGCGACGCACCTCCTCCTCCTCGCCTTGCAGGTGCCCGGCCAGCGCAGCATCCTCCGCGGTGGCTCGCCGCAGGATGCGGCGTGGCGCCTCGGCCGGCGGAGCTGCCGCTTCGGCGAGGCTGCACCCGCTGCACCCGCTGCCGCACTTCTTCGCCGCGACGGCCCCCAGTGCCGACACCCGGCCGAGATCCTGCCCCCGCTCGACCTCCACGATCACGGGATCGTGCAGCGCGAGCGGCTCGGCGGACGGCCAGGCGAAGAAGGCTTTGCGGTTCCCTTTGAACCGGACTTCGACGACGTCGGTCAACTCACTTCTCGCTCAACGCACCCATGGAAAGGTACTTCTCTTCCCGGCGTTTGAGGAGCTTTTCGAGCTTGACCTTGCGCAGCTGGCGCAGGTGGCGGCGCAGCGTTTCCCCGAGCGCCGTGGCGGCGGCCTCGGGGTCGGCGTGCGCCCCGCCCAGCGGCTCGGGGATGATCTCGTCGATGACGCCGAGCTCGCGCAGGTCCTCCGCTGTCATCTTCAGGGCCTCGGCGGCGCGCTCGCGCTGGCTCGCGTCCTTCCAGAGAATCGCAGCACAGCCCTCGGGCGAGATGACGGAGTACACCGAGTTTTCGAGCATCAACACGCGGTCGGCGAGCCCGACCGCGAGCGCCCCGCCGGAGCCACCCTCGCCGATCACGGCGGTCAGGATCGGGGTCCGGAGCGTGGCCATCTCGACCAGGTTGCGCGCGATCGCCTCCGCCTGACCCCGCTCCTCGGCCCCGAGACCGGGGTACGCGCCCGGCGTGTCGACGAGCGTGACTACGGGAGCGCGGAACTGCTCGGCGAGATGCATCAGGCGCAGCGCCTTGCGGTACCCCTCGGGGTGGGCCATACCGAAGTTGCGCCGCAGGTTCTCCTTCGTGTCGCGCCCCTTTTGGTGGCCGATCACCATGACGCTCATGCCGTCGAGCCGCGCCCACCCGCCCACGATCGCCGGGTCGTCGCGAAACAGCCGATCGCCGTGCAGCTCGACGAAGTCCGTAAAGGCGGTGCTCAGGTAGTCGAGCGTGTAGGGGCGCTTGGGGTGACGGGCGACCTGAACGCGCTGCATCGCCGTCAGGTTCTTGTAGATCTCCGCTCGCAACTCGGCGAGCTTCTTCTCGAGCGGGGCCAGCTCCTTCGACACGTCCACCGCCGTCTCGCTCGCGACACGCTTCATCTCCTCGATCTGGCGCTCCAGCTCGAGCAGCGGCCGTTCGAAATCGAGCGTATGAGTCGCCATCGCTCAGGTCGTCCGCACGAGATGGACGTGATCGGGTCCGACGAGATCGCGCAGCGCGGCCAGCAGGTCGTCCGCGACTTCCACCCGGAGCGAGCGGCTGCGGAGGCGAGCGGTGCCGGCGTCGTCGCCGCTGCCCGTGTCGGCGCGGGCGTCGGCGTCGTTCCACTCGACGAGCACGGGCGCGGGGCCCGGGTGGGCGGCGCACAGCGCCGCGACCGCCCGGCTCGCATCGGGTGGGGGCGGGGCCAGCGGGGACCAGCGCAACGCGACGCCGATCGCCCCGCTCGCCTTGAGTTCGTCGAGCGGCTGGGCCGTCTCGACGATGAACGGCGCCTGCTCCTCATCCCGGTCGCGGCCGCTGTAGCTGCCCGCCAGGAGCAACGCCTGGTCAGTGCGGATCACTTCGTTCAGCCGGGCCCAGGCCTCGGGAAACACCAGGGCCTCCGCGGTGCCGTGGAAATCCTCGAGCGTGAGCCGGGCGTACTCGGCGCCCGTCTTCCGCGAGACTTGGCGCTTCACCACCGTCACCACCGCCGCGATCCGGACCTTCTGGTCGCTCCACTGGCCCAGGGTAGCGGTCGTGCGGGTTCCAAACAGCTCCGCCTCGGCGCGGTAGCGCGCGAGCGGGTGTCCAGAGATGAAGAAGCCCAGCACCGCCTTTTCGCGCACCAGCCGGTCGTGTTCCGTCCACGGTGGGATGTCGGGAAGGGGGGCGGGTGGGCGGGCCACCGCGGCCGGGTCCCCGAACAGCGCATGTTGCCCGGCCTGGCGCTCCTGCTGGCGCACCTGGGCCTCGCCGAGCGCCCGATCGAGCGCGGCGATGAGCTGCGCCCGATGGCCGCCGAGGGCATCGCACGCACCCGCGTCGACGAGCGCCTCGATCACCCGCTTGTTGCAGAGCCGCAAGTCGATGCGATCGCACAGGTCGACGAGCGACCGATACGGGCCGGCTGCCTGCCGGCCCGCGATAATCGATTCGATCGCGCCGGCGCCCACGTTGCGCACCGCGCCGAGGCCGAAGCGGATGCGCCGGTCCGCAACGACCGTGAACTTGAAGCCGGATTCGTTCACGTCCGGGGGCAGGACCTCGAGCTCCAGCTCGCGCGCCTCGTTGATGTAGCGCACGACGGTGTCGGTGTCGCCGATCTCGGACGAGAGGAGTGCCGCCATGAACTCGGCGGGGTAGTGCACCTTCAGCCAGGCGGTCTGATAGGAGAGGACGGAGTACGCGACCGCGTGCGACTTGACGAAGCCATAGCGGCCGAACGTCTCGATCTGCGCGGCGATGTGCTCGATCTCTCGACGGTCGTGCTGCAACGCGACCGCGCGTTCCACGAACCGGCCGAGTTCCTGCTGGATCAGCTCCTTGTCCTTCTTGCCGACCGCCTTGCGCAGCACGTCGGCTTCGGCGAGCGAGAAGCCGGCGAGCAAATTGGCGATCCCCATCACCTGCTCCTGGTAGGTGATCACCCCGTAGGTCGGCTTGAGGATCTCCTCGAGCGCGGGATGGGGATAGCGGACCGGCTCGCGACCGAGCTTGCGGTTGATGAAGACCAGGTGCATCCCGGTGTCGAGTGGGCCGGGTCGCAACAGCGCGTTGGTCGCGACGAGGTCATCAAAGCGGTCGCACCTCATACTCCGGAGGCAGTCGGTCGCGAGCGGTGATTCGAACTGGAACACGCCCGCGGTGCGCCCCGAGCCGAGCAGCTGGTACACCAATGGATCCGCGAGGTCGAGCTTCTCCATGTCGAGGTGCACCCCGTGCCGGGCGGCGACCATCTGCACCGCGTCGTGGATCACCGTGAGCGTCCGCAGACCGAGCACGTCGATCTTCAGCATTCCCACCTGCTCGAGCGCCACCATGTCGTACTGCGTGATGATGGCGTCCGGCTCTTGGGGGGCGACGCACACGGGCACGTAGTCGGTGAGCGGGCCCGGGGCGATCACCACGCCCGCCGCGTGCACGGACGCGTGGCGCGCGAGTCCCTCGATCCGGCTCCCGAGCTCGAGAATCTTGCGGACGCGCTCGTCCTGGCGCGCGAGCTGGCGCAGCTCGGGGGACTTCTCAGGCGCTTCGGCGAGAGTCGTGCTCCCCCAGGGCCCCGCGGGAATCAGCTTGGTGAAGCGATCCACCTCGCCTGGCTCGACCCGCAGCGTGCGCGCCACGTCGCGGAACGCCGCGCGCGCCTTCAGCGTCCCGAACGTGATGATCTGCCCCACGGAATCCCGGCCGTAGCGCTCTCGGATGTACTGGATCACCTCGCCCCGCCGCTCGAAGCAGAAGTCCAGGTCGATGTCCGGCATCGAGACGCGCTCGGGATTCAGGAAGCGCTCGAACAGGAGATTGAATCGCAAGGGATCGATGTTCGTGATCCCGAGCGCGTAGGCGACGAGCGAGCCTGCGGCCGAGCCGCGGCCCGGGCCAACGGGGATCCCGCGGTCCTTCGCCGCCTTCACGATGTCATACACGATCAGGAAGTATCCCGCGTACCCGGTGTGCGAGATGACCCCTAGCTCGTAGGCGAGCCGCTCCGCGACGGGAGGCGGCAGGGGGTCGCCGTACCGCTCGAGCGCCCCGGCCCGCGCCAGATGGACCAGGAGGTCGTTGTCCGAGGCGAACTCGGCGGGGCGGGGGTATTGCGGCAGGAAATAGCGCTTCTCGAAGTCGAACTCGCACAGCGCCGCAACGCGCGCCGTTTCGGCGCACACCTCGGGATGATCCGGGAACAGCACGCGCATCTCGGGCTCGGACTTGACGTAGCTCTCCTGGCCGACGAAGCGGAACCGGTTGGGATCGTCCAAATCCTTTCCGGTGCCGATGGCGAGCAGCACGTCGTGCGCCTCGGCGTCTTCTTTCCGTAGATAGTGGGCGTCATTGGTGGCCGCGATGGGGAGGCCGAGCTCCTGGGCGAGCTGGAACATGCCCGCCGCAACGGTCTGCTCGTCGGCGATCCCGTGGTTCTGCACTTCGAGCCAGAAGCCGTCCGGTCCGAACACGCCCGCGAAGTACTGGGCGCTTGCCTTCGCCGCCTCGTAGTTCCCCTGCCGCAAGTACAGCGCGATCTCCCCCGAGAGACAGGCGGCCAGCCCGATGAGCCCGTCCCGATACTGCGCGAGCACCTCGCGGTCGATGCGTGGCCGGCGGTAGTAGCCTTCGAGGTACCCGATGGAGGAGAGCTTGACGAGATTCCGGTACCCGGTCCGGTTCTTCGCGAGCAGGACCAGGTGCGAATAGGCGGCGGGCGCGTCGGGCGCCCGCTCCCGCCGGCGCCGATCCCCAAAGGCGAGATAGGCCTCGCAGCCGAGCACCGGGCGCAGGTTACGCGCGCGGGCCTCGGTGTAGAACTGCCACGCCCCGTGCAGGTTGCCGTGATCGGTGAGGGCGATCGAGTCCATGCCCAGCGCCCGAACCCGGTCGAGCAACTCCGGAATCCGATTGGCGCCGTCGAGGAGGGAATACTCGCTGTGGGTATGGAGATGGACGAACGCCATACGGCTAGGGGAAGATATCGGCGCTCTGGCGCATTGTCAAAAGCGCGCGGCGCCGGATATCTTCTCGCGCGATGCGCTGGGTCGCGAGCCTACTCGCACTGGGCCTGATGATGGCTCTGTTTCATCGCGTGACCGCGGGCGGTCCGCTCGAGGCACGGGCCACGTTGGCGCTCGGCTTCCTCCTGCTCGCGGGATATCTCGGCGGCAGTCTCGCCGCGCGCGCGCGCCTGCCGCGCCTCACGGGCTACCTGCTGGTCGGGTTCGCAGTGGGCCCCGCGTGGCTTGGACTCGTGCGGCGCGACGAAGTCGACGCCCTTCGCTTCATCGCTGAGGCCGCCGTCGCCTTGATCGCCCTGGCGGCGGGATCGGAGCTCACCATCGCGTCGCTCTCGCACGGTCGCGGTGCGCTCGCCCGCCTCGCGACGGGCGCCATCATCGGTCCGTTCCTGACCGTGAGTCTCGTGCTGCTGACGGTCAGCCGGTGGTTTCCCGTCACGGTGCATCACCCGCTCGGCGACGCCATCGCGGTGGCGCTGGCGCTGGGCGCGCTGGCGGCGGCTTCGTCCCCGGTCGTCAGCATGGCGCTGGTGAGCGAATTCGACGCCCGGGGCCCGTTCGCGCAGACCCTGCTCACGGTGACGGTGATCAAAGACGTCGCCGTCGCGATCCTGTTCACGCTCGCCCTCGCCGCAGGCAAGGCGGCTGCGCGCGCCGGCGCGCTGAACGGCGCGGTCGCCGCGAACGCCATCCTCGAGGTCGCGGGCTCGCTCGCGGTCGGCGCCATCTTGGGGGGTGTGCTAGCGCAGTATCTCCGCCTCGTGCGTGGCGATACCGCCCTCTTGCTCGTGGCGACGGCGCTCGTGACGGCCGAGGTCGCCCGGCTCGCGCAGCTCGAGACCATCATCGTCGCGCTCGCCGCCGGGTTCTCCCTCGAGCACTTCGCGCCCGTCGAGAGCGAGCGCCTGCGACGCGGGGTGAAACGCGGGTCGCCGCTCGTGTCCCTGACGTACTTCGCCCTGGCGGGTGCCGGCCTGCGGCTCGGCGCATTGGCGGAGTTGTGGCCCTGGGTGTTCCTGCTCGTCGGGCTGCGCGCCGTCGGCCTGCGCGCCGGTCTCCGGTGGGCGGGGCGCCACCCCGGCGCCGCTCCCGCGCTGGCCCGAGACGGATGGCTGGGCTTCATTTCCCAGGCCGGCATCGCCCTCGGGCTCGCGCAGATCGCCCGGCGGGCGTTCCCGGCATGGGGGGTCTCGCTCGAAGCCCTGGTCGTAGCCATGATTGGGGTGCACGAGCTGATCGGGCCCATCTGCTTTCGCCGTGGCCTGGTGCGGGCGGGGGAAATCGCGGAGGGCACAGCCGATGACGCAAGGCCCGTGGACGCCGAGGCGATCGTCGCCACCCGTGGCGACCGCTGACGTCGCGCGCGAAGCGACCTAGTGCGCAGCGCTGCCAGGCGGAGATTCCTCATGACGCTGTGTTGGAACGCGATGCTCACGTCCGCACTGCCGGCCCAGACGGTGGGTAGCGTTGCCGCGCTCGCTGGGTCGACCCGCGCGGCCGGGATGGGCGGGAGCGGCGCCGCAATCGTGGGCGACGCCGGTGCGCTGTTCGCGAATCCCGCGGCGCTCGCGACGGTTCACCGGCTGGCGGTGGAGGCGAGTTACGAGTCGTACCCGGGCGGTACCACGCTCGCGACCGGGGCGTTGGCGCTCCGGGTCGGCGCGTGGGACTGGGGCGCCGGTGTCGCAGCGCTCGGACAGAGTTACACCGCAGCGGACGTGCTCGCCGTATCGACGCTCGTCTTGCGCACCGGGGTCGTGGCGCTCGGCGGTTCCGCCAAGTACGCGCGGGAGACGCTCGCCGGCGCCCGGGTCGACGGCTGGGCGGGGGACCTGGGACTCGCCATCCCCGTGTTCGACCTGATGGCGTTCGGGGTGAGCGTCCAGAACATCGGCGGCGATCGCGCAGGCCGGGCCCACCTGCCGCGCCGCACCCGCGCCGGCTTCACGCTCAACTACGTGGACCCCCAGGGCACCGCCCGCCTACTCACGACCGTCGAAGGCCAGTGGTCGCCCGGGCAAGTGGCCTTCGTCGTGCTCGGCGTGGAGGGTGGGGTCGTGGCAAGCGGCTTCGGCGTCTTGGGCCGCGTCGGTTACGTCGGGCACTCGAGCGTCACGAGCGCCTCGCCTTTCACCCTGGGCGCGAGCCTCGAGCTCGGCCGCCTACACTTGGACTACGCCTACCGCGCCGACGACCAGCTGGGGGCGAGGCACCGCATGGGGGCCCGATGGACCCCGTGATCGAGCGGCGCGCGCCCAACTGGGGGCGCGTGGGACGGCGGCTGCTGCGCTGGGTGCTGATCGGCGTCCCGACGCTGCTCATCGTGACGTTGGTCACGAGTGCCGATGCCCGCTACCTCGCTCGGGCCGGGCTCGAAGAGGCGCGGATCCTGCTCAAGCGTCGGCGCATGGACCGGCTGATCCGAGATCCCCAGACGGCGTCGGCGCTGCGCCAACGCTTCGCGCTGGTACTCGCGGCCCGCGCGTTCGCCGCGGACTCGCTCGGCCTGCTCGCGGGCGAAACGTTTACGAGCTACGTGGACGTCGGGCGGGATACCCTCCTGCTCGTGCTCTCGGCCTCGCGCCGTGACCGGTTGCGCGAGTACACCTGGCACTACCCGATCGTCGGGACCGTGCCGTACAAGGGCTTTTTCGATTTCGCCCAGGCGCACCAGGCCGCGGCCGATCTGGAGCGCGATGGTTACGACACCTACCTCCGCCCGGCGGGCGCGTTCTCGACGCTCGGTTACTTCGCCGATCCGCTGCTTTCCACCGTGATCGATCGCGACACGATGGAACTCGTCGCCACGGTGATCCACGAGCTGGCTCACAACACGCTGTACGTGAAGAGCCAGACGTCGTTCAACGAGAGCTTCGCGAGTTTCGTCGGCTACCGTGGGGCGGAGGCCTTCTTCCGCTCGCGGCGCGACTCGCTCGATGCGCGGCGCGCGGCGGCGCGCTGGCGCGACGAGCGCACGCTCGACGTGCTGTACGCCGAGCTCGCCCGCCGGCTCGACTCGGCCTATGCCGCGGCGCCCCAGGGGCCGGCGCTCGAGCACACCCGCGCGACGGTCTTCGGGTGGGCCCGGGCCCAGCTTGCGGGGCTGGTCGGACAGTCGCTCGAGACCTACGACTGGCGCTGGTTTGCCCGCGCACCCCTGAACAACGCCGTGGTGATCGCACAGCGACTGTACCGGATGAATCTCAACCTGTTCGAGGAAGTGTACGTGCACTCGAATGCGAACCTGAAGGAAACCGTGCGGGCGATCCAGATCCGCGTGTTCACCCAGCCGGGGCAGGACCCCTACCAGGCACTGTATTCGAGACCGGGGCTACCAGCGGACTGAGGCCGGCCGGGCGACCCCGCGGTCTCAGTTGCCGCGGAGGCGCTCGGCCTCCGCGACGCGCTGCAACGCGATCGCGTACGCCGCGGTACGGAACGTCACGCCCTTCTCCTTCGCGAGGTCGCGCACGCCGACGTAGGCCTTGGTGATCGTCGCCTTCAACTCCTGGTTCACCTGCTCGTGGGTCCAGCGATACTGCTGGAGGTTCTGGGCCCACTCGTAGTAGCTGACCGTGACCCCGCCCGCGTTGGCGAGGAAGTCCGGGATGACGGGGATGCCACGGTCCTCGAGAATCCGGTCGGCGGTCGGCGTGGTGGGCTCGTTCGCGGCTTCCACGACCGCCTTGCAATCGAGCGTGCGGGCGTTCGTCTCCTTCGTGATCACGCCGCCTAGCGCCGCGGGGATGAGCCAGTCGCAGGCGAGGGTCCACAGCTGTTCGTTGGTGATCGCCTTGCCGCGCGGCCACTCCGAGACAGGCTTGCCCGCGGCGGCGTGCGCGAGCAGCGCCGGGACGTCGAGGCCACCCTCGTTCACCACCCCGCCGACGACATCCGACACCGCGATCACCTTGGCCCCCGCCTCGGTGTGCAGGAGCCGGGCGAGGTGACCACCCACGTTGCCGAATCCCTGGATCACGACCCGGCTCCCCTTGAGCGGGATGCCGAAGTCCCGGGCGTACTCCATCATCACGTACATCACGCCGCGGCCTGTGGCTTCCTCGCGCCCGAGCGACCCGCCGAGCGACAGCGGCTTGCCGGTCACCGCGGCGGGTGTGTAGCCGTGACGACTCGAGAACTCGTCGAGGATCCACGCCATCACCTGCGCATTGGTATTGACGTCGGGCGCGGGAATGTCCCGATAGGGACCGAGCACGATCGAGATGCGTTGGGTGAAGCGGCGAGTCAGCCGCTCCAGCTCGAGCTTGGACAGCTTTTTCGGATCCACGGTCACGCCGCCCTTGGCGCCGCCGAACGGGATGTCCATCAGTGCCGTCTTCCAGGTCATGATGGCGGCGAGGCCGAGCACCTCGTCGTGGTCCGCGTCCGGGTGATAGCGGATCCCCCCCTTGCAGGGACCGCGGGCACCGTTGTGTTGGATGCGGTACCCCGTGAATACCTCGATGCGGCCGTCGTCCATGCGCACCGGCACCTCGACTTGGACCTCGCGGAACGGGTGCATGAGGATGTGCCGCATGTACTCGTCGAGGTTGATCAGGTTGGCGGCGCGCTCGAACTGGCTCGCGACGATGGATTTCCCCGACATCGTCGCGCGAGGAGGAACAACAGTCACGGAGCCTCCGTCGGGATCAGCGGGATCAGCGGGATCAGGCGGTCTTGAGGCGGCGGCCGGCCAGTCGAGCCGCCGGGTGCTGGGCCTCGGACAGGGCGCGCGGGCCGTTGACCCGGCGGGTGCGCCGCCCCCCGGCGTCGGCGAATACGCCGATCACATCGGCGCCGGCGCCGGCCGGCTCGGGCGCGTGCTCGAGCACGAATACGAGACCCGCGGCGTGCTGGGCCACGGCGGCGGTGAGCGTGGCCCACCCCCCATCCGCCGGCTGCGGGCACTGGGCCACGACCAGCGGGCAGCGGCCTGGGTCGAACCCGGTGCGTGCGACGAGCGGCGCGCGCAGCGCCTCCGCGAGGGTGCGCCAGACGGGAAGCGCCGGGCCCAGGCTGACGACCTGCCCGAAGCGCCAGCCCGAATCGCGCGCCAGGTCGAGGAACGCCGCCGCGAGCGTGGCGTCGTCGGGGGCGTGGGGCGCCGCGTCGGACGCGAGGACGACGGCGCCCGTCTCGGCGAACCAGCGCTCGGCGGGTGCGAGCTCATCGGGGCGGCGCGGAGCGTAGAAGGCATAGCGCTGGGTGACGGCGATCTCGCGCTCCGCCCCCGTGCGCTGGTCGGCGTGCTCGGCCGCCTGCGCCGCCCCTTCGAAGGCGACTTCCGCGGCTTGGTAGCGGCCCGCGTCCCGCAGGATCCGTCCCCGCAGCCGCAACGTCTCCGTATGCGGCTCGAGTGCGAAGGCCCGGTCGAGCGCCAACAGCGCGCGGTTCTTGTCCCCGAGACGGAAGGCCGCGTACCCCAGCTCGTGCCACACGAGCGCCAGGTCGGGATCGGATTCGACCGCCTGCTCGAGCGTCGCGAGCGCCTCGCGGTAGCGCTCGAGCTCGATGAGCGCGGCCCCCTTGAGCGCCAGGGCGAACGCCTGATCCCCGAACTGGGCCCGGGCCCCCTCGGCCAGTCGCAGAGCATCCTCGCGCCGCCCCTGATCGCGCAACAGCTCGAAGCACTCCGCCCAGCCGCTCTTCAGGTCGGGATGCTCGGCGAGCACGTCGCGGTAGGCCTGCTCCGCGTCGGCTGCGCGCCCCTCGCGGACGAGGTAACGGGCGCGCGCGATGGCGCGCTCGCTCGGCGCGTCGGGAAACAACTCGAATGACGCGGTCGTCCGCATGGCGCGTCAATATACCCGCTCTCGGGCCCCCGGCTAGCCGGGCGCCTGCCTAGCCGTCGAGCCGCCCAAGCGCCTAAATTCTCCGCGCCATGGACACCGAGCGCTTGCTCCGCGAGCTCAGCGACTTCCTCCGCATCCCGTCCGTCTCGACGAACCCGTCACACGACGCCGATTGTCGGGCTGCGGCGGAATGGGTTGCGGGCGAGCTCCGACGCGTGGGCTGCCGCGACGTGCAGTTCCTCGCGAGCGCTAGCCACCCCGTTGTGTGGGGCGTCGGACCCGAGGTGCCCGGTGCGGCGACGCTGCTGCTCTACGGCCATTATGACGTGCAGCCGCCCGACCCGCTCGCCGAGTGGACCACGCCTCCGTTCGAGCCGGCAGTGCGCGGCGGGAAGCTGTTCGCGCGCGGCGCCGCGGATGACAAGGGCCAGGTGTTCTGCTTGCTCAAGGCGATCGAGGCGACCGGCGGCCGGCCGCCCGTGAACTTCCGCTTCTTGATCGAGGGGGAAGAGGAGTTCGGCAGCCGCGTGCTGTTCGACCTCCTGCGCCGCGAGCCGGAGCGCACGCGCGCCGATGCCGTGCTCATCGCCGACATGGCGTACATCGCCCCGGGCTGGCCGGCCGTGTACACGGCGCTGCGCGGGATCTGCTACGCCGAGATCACCGTCCGCACGGCGCGCTCCGATCTCCACTCGGGCGAATTCGGCGGGGCTGCCCCCAATGCGCACGAGGAGCTGGCACGGCTGCTCGGGCGGCTCAAGACGCCCGACGGCAAGATCCACGTGCCCGGCCTGTACGCCGCCGTCGCGCGTCCCACCAAGCGCGAGCTCGCGGCGTGGAAGCGCCTTCCCTTCAAGGAGAGCGACTTTCTGAAACGGCGGGTGCAGGCCAAGGCCCTGACCGGCCTCAAATCCTATTCGGTGCTGGAGCGGCTGTGGGCGCTGCCGACGTTCGAGATCCACGGCATCACGGGGGGGTTCACGGCGGAGGGCGCGAAGACCGTCATCCCGGCCGAGGCCACGGCCAAGGTGAGCCTCCGGCTGGTGCCGAAGCAGAAGCTCAAAACCGTGGAACGGCAGCTGGCGGCGGCGGTGAAGCGGCTCGTGCCGCGCTACGTGGAGGCCAGCGTGCGGTTCCTCCACGGCGCGGATCCGGCGACCGTGCGGGTGACCCACCCGGCCTTCAAGCTGCTCGACCGGGCGTTTGCAGACGTCGTGGGGCGGGGCACCGTCCCGGCACGCGCGGGAGGCTCGATCCCCGTGGTGAGCGCCCTCGGCAAAGGGGGGACGCCCGTGATCCTGACCGGGATCGGGCTCCCCGACGACCGGCTGCACGCACCCAACGAGAAGGTCGACCTGAGACAGCTGTGGGACGGCATCAGCGTGTTCCGACGGTTCTACGAGCTCCTGGGGCGCGACGGCCGCTAGCCGCTCTTCTTGCTCAAGTTGCGCAGGCGATTGATGTCATGCTGTGTCAGCCCCCGTCCGCCGTAGCGCTCCTCCTTCCACGGATCGCCGCGCATGTGGTAGCCGTTCTGCTCCCAAAAACCCGGCACGTCTTGATCGAGCAACGTGAAACCGCGGACCCACTTGGCGCTCTTCCACAAGTACAGGTGCGGCACCAGCAGCCGGGCCGGCCAGCCATGCTCCGGTGTGAGCCACTCGTCGTTCCACTTGAGCGCGATCAGGTTCTCGGGTCGATCGAGGTCGGTGAGCGGCAGATTCGTCGTGAACCCCTGCTCGGCTGACACCAGACAGTGGCGCGCGGTGGCGAGCACGCCCGCGCGTTCCAGCAGGAGTTGCACCGCGACGCCCTCAAACGTGTTGTCGAGCCGGCTCCAGCGCGTCACGCAGTGCATATCGCAGCGCACGCTGGCGCGGGGCAACGCGAGCAGCTCGTCGTAGGTGAGCGCGAACGGGTGCTCCACGAGCCCCGACATTTCAAACATCCAGGCGCTGGTCTCGACCGGCGGCACGTTGCCGTAGTGTAGGACCGGCCACTTCGTCGTCACCACTTGGCCCGGAGGGACCCGATCCTCGGGCGCGGGCACGCGTTGTCGCAAGGTATCGAGCAGCTTCGTCACGACCCACTCTCGCGCACGAACGTGGGCTTAGGACGTTCTTGCGGGAGCGCAGAATGGCGCCGCGAGACGCCGTCCGACGAGGACCAGGCGGTGACTCCGAACGTGGCCTCGAACCCCCCGACGACCGCGCGCACGGCGTCGTCCCACAGGCCCAGCGTCTCCGCCCCTGCCGCTTCCCGCTCCCGTTCCAGCGACGTCATCACCACGCCCGGAATGCCGCACGGGACGATCCGCTCGAAATCCGCGAGATCGGTGGTCACGTTCAACGCAAACCCGTGCCACGTCACCCACTGCCGCACGTGGACTCCGATGCTCGCGATCTTGCGCCCGCGCGCCCACACACCGGTACAGCCGGGGTTTCGCTCGCCCGGGATCCCCAGCTCACCGAGCGCCGCGATCAGCGCCTGTTCGAGCGCGCGGAGGTACCAGTGCAGGTCGCGCCGGTGTCCGCTCAGGTCGATGATCGGATAGCCCACGAGTTGTCCCGGCCCGTGGAACGTGACGTCGCCGCCGCGTTCGACCTCGAATACCTCCACGCCCTCGGGACGCAGCACGTGTGCCGCGCGCGCCGTCCGGCCCAACGTGACCACGGCGGGATGCTCGAGCAGCAGCAGCACATCGTGCTCCAGCTCGCCGGCGATCCGGGCTTGGGCGACGGCGCGTTGCCACGCGAGCGCCTCCCGGTACGGCACGAGGCCCGCCTGGACCACCTGCAGCGTGCCCGCGTTCACGCGTCACCTCCCGGTCCGCGTCCCGCGGCACCCGCGATGGCCCAGCGACTCGCGGCGGCACCGATCACGGCGCCCAGGATCCCCCAAGCGACCAAGCCAGCGAAGCCGAGCAGCCGGTCCGCGACGGCGGCCAAGAGCCCGACGAGCAACGCGCCCACGGCGGCGAGCACGCTGATGACGCCCCGTTGCCACACGTTTTCAACGGGCCGGCTGCGGCGCCAGCCGAACAGGACGGCCACCGCGATGCCGGCGAGCATCCCGGCCAGGAGCGGGTCGGGTGCGGCCTCGCGGTAGCGCTCCGGGTCGAGCCGACCCTGCAACAGCTTCACCCACAGCTGCCCCAGCGTGAACGTGGCACCCCCGAGCCCGGCGCCCGAGGCCAGCGCGCCGAGCCCGACCGCCACGGGGTCCTTGGGTGTGCCGCTCACATGTCCACAACCCGGCCGAGGGAATCGAGCGCCGCTTGCGCCACCGCTTCCGACATCGTGGGGTGGGCGTGGATCGCGAGTTCGACCTCCTCCACCGTGTACTCGTTCTCGCGCGCCACCGCCAGCTCGTGGATGATCTCCGAGGCGTGCCCGCCGACGATATGGGCCCCAAGGATCTCGCCGTATTTCTTGTCGCGCAGGATCTTCACAAACCCTTCGGTCTCGCCCGTGCCGCGCGCCCGGCCGTTGGCGGAAAAGGGAAAGCGCCCGGGTACGTAGTCGAGCCGCTGCTCACGGCACCGGTCCTCGGTCAGGCCAATGCTCGCGACCTCGGGATGGCAGTAGGTCACGCTGGGCACGTTATCGTACCGGATCGGATGGGGCTTCTGACCGGCGAGCAGTTCGGTCACGTAGACGCCCTCGCGCATCCCTTTGTGGGCGAGCATCGGCGGTCCCGCGACGTCGCCGATCGCATAGTAGCCGGGTGCCGTGGTCTGGAGGTTCCGGTCCACCTTGATGAAGCCGCGGTCATCGAGCTGGATGCCGCATTCCTTGAGGCCGATGCCCTCAGTGTTCACGGCGCGGCCCGCCGCCATCAGGACGACCGCCACCTCGACCTTCTGGGCCGCGCCGCCAGCCTCGATCTCCAGCGTCACCTGGTCCTTGCCGACGGTGCCCTTCTTTACCTTGGCCCCCGCGATCACCTCGATCCCGCGCTTCCGGTAACTCTTCGCCACGGTGTCCGAGCACTCGGCGTCCTCAAGCGGCAAGATCCGGGGCAGCGCCTCGATCAGCGTCACCTTCGTCCCGAAGGCGTGGAAGATGTCGGCGAACTCCATCCCCACGGCCCCGGCGCCGATGATCGCCATGGTGGCCGGCGCCCGCTCGAGAAACAGGGCTTCGTCCGACGAGATGACGCTGGTCTTGTTGATCTCGAGCCCGATCTGCGGCAGGCCCTTCACGCGCGATCCCGTGGCAACGAGCACCGCCTGCGTTGCCTCGTAGACGTCGTTCCCGACGGTCATTTTCCGGCCGGGTTGGAGACTGCCGGCGCCCTTCACCACCGTGACCTTGTTCTTCTTCATCAAGAACTCGACGCCCTTCGAGTTCTGGTCGCTCACGCGGCGGGAGCGCTGCATCGCGACGCCGTAGTCGGTCTTCACGGCCCCGGCCTCCACGCCGAACTCCTTGGCCTCGCGCAGCAGGCTCGCGATATAGGCCGAATGCAGCAGCGCCTTGGTCGGGATGCAGCCGATGTTCACACACACGCCGCCGAGCTTCTCCTTCTCGACCAACGCCGTGCGCATGCCGAGTTGGGCTGCCCGGATCGCGGCGACGTAACCGGCCGGTCCGCCGCCGAGGATGAGGACGTCGAATGGGTTCGCCACTGGAATGCCTCTTAGAGGAGCATTGCGAGAGGGTTCTCGAGCATCTGCTTCAACGTCTTGAGGAACGCCGCCCCCGTCGCGCCGTCGATCACCCGGTGATCGCAGCTCATCGTGATCCGTACGCGGCGGCGCAGCGCGACCTGACCGTCCACCACCACTGGCCGTGGCGTGATCGACCCCACCGCGATGATCCCCGCTTCGGGAGGATTGATCACCGCGGTGAATTGATCGATGTCGAACATCCCCAGGTTCGACACCGAGAACGTGGACCCGGTGTACTCGTCCGGCCGGAGGCGCCGGCTCCGGGCCCGCTCGGCGAGCTCCTTCGCCTCCCGACTGATCTCGGCGAGCGACTTCCCGTCGGCATCGCGAATCACCGGTGTGATAAGCCCATCGTCCAGCGCGACGGCCATGCCGATGTGCACCTCGTTCCAATAGCGAATATGGTCTTCCTGGAACCAGGCGTTGCACGCGCGGTGTTTGCGGAGCGCGAGGGCCGTCGCTTTGAGGATGATGTCGGTGAAGGAAACCTTGCCCTGATCGCCCAGCTGTCGGTTGAGGGCGTCGCGCGCCTCGGCCGCCCGCTCCATGTCCACCTCGGTCGTGAGGAAGAAGTGGGGGATAGGGCCGAGGGAGGAGGCGAGGCGCTTCGCGATCGTCTTCCGGATCTGGGTGAGGGGAACGTCGTCGTAGGCGGCTGCTGCCCCGGGCCGCGACGGCGCCGGCGCGCGGGGTGCCGGGAGCGGTTCGCCGCGGGGCGCGGGTGGCGGGGCGGCCGCGGTGGCCCCGACCGTGGTTGCAGACGCGCCATCCAAATCCCGTCGCACCACGCGCCCGCCCGGACCGGACCCGGTAACGAGCTGCAAGTCGACCCCCGTTTCCCGCGCGATGCGGCGGGCCAGGGGTGACGCCTTCACTCGCGTGGCGTCGGCCGGCGCGGCCGGCGCGGCCGGCGCGGCCCGTGCCGCCGTTGCCGCCGCTCCGGGAGCGGCTGCGCGTGCTGCCGGGGTGAGCAGAGTCGCGGGCTCCTGCCGTTCGTCTCTCCTCGCCGGGGCGGGGGCCCCCGCGGGCGGCGCTGCGGGCGCGGCGACCCGGCCGGCGCCGGTCGCCCCGACGTCCACCTCACCCGGGCCGGCGATGATAGCGACGACCGTCCCGACCGGCACGGTTTGGCCTTCGCTAGCGGCGACCTGGCGCAGCACGCCGTCCGCCCGCGCGACCAGCTCCATCACGGCCTTGTCGGTCTCGACCTCGGCGAGCGTGTCGCCGGTCTTTACCGGCTCCCCCTCCCGCTTGAGCCACTTCACGATGCGGCCCTCCTCCATGGTGGGGGAGAGGGCCTCCATGTAGACGGTCGTGGCCACGGTCAGTCGAGGTAGAGCACGCGGCGCGCGGCCGCGACGACCCGCTCGGGCGACGGCTTCGCGAGGCGCTCAAGCTGCTTGTTATAGGGCATCGGGACGTCCGCTTGCGTCACGCGCAACACCGGTGCATCGAGCTGGTCGAACGCGTCCCGCTGAATGACGTCCACCACCTGTGCCCCGATGCCCGAGTGGGGCCACCCCTCCTCCACCACCACCGCTCGGTTGGTGCGCGCCACGGAGCCGAGGATCGCCGCTTCGTCGAGTGGGCGCAGCGAGCGCAGGTCGAGCACCTCCGCCGACACGTCGTCATGCTCGGCCAGCTGCTCCGCGGCCTTGAGGGCCACCGCCACGGTCTTCGAGTGACACACGAGGGTCACATCCCGACCTGGTCGCTTCACGTCCGCCTGGCCGATGGGGACGATGTGCTCGCCCTCCGGCACCTCCCCCTTCATGTTGTAGAGCATCTCGCCTTCGAGCACGATCACCGGATTGTTGTCGCGGATCGCGGACTTCAGGAGCCCTTTCGCATCCGCCGGCGTCGCCGGCGCCACCACCTTGAGGCCGGGGATGTGCGCGAGCCAAGAGTCCCACGCCTGCGAGTGCTGCGCGGCGAGCTGCAGGGCCGCGCCATTCGGCCCGCGAAACACGATCGGGATGGGCACCTGGCCACCCGACTCGTACAGGATCTTCGCCGCGGAGTTGACGATCTGGTCGAGGGCGAGCACGGCGAAGTTCCACGTCATGAACTCGATCACCGGTCGCAGTCCCGCCATCGCGGCGCCTACCCCGATCCCGGCGAAGCCCAGCTCGGCGATCGGCGTGTCCACCACCCGCATGGGTCCGAACTCCTCGAGCAGGCCCCGGCTGACCTTGTACGCGCCTTGATACACGCCGACCTCTTCGCCCATCAGGAAGACGTTCGGATCGCGTTGCATTTCTTCGCGCAGCGCCTGGTTCAGGGCGTCGCGGTACGTGAGGGTGGCCATCAGTCGGCGAGCACGTGCCGGGTCAGCTCGCCGGGATCGGGCTCGGGACTGTCCTCGGCGAATCGGACGGCTGCCTCCACCTCCGCCCGCACCTCCGCGTCGAGGGCGTCCACCGCGCCCTGGTCGAGCACCCCGGCGTCCGTGAGCGTGCGCGCGAGCTGGGAGATCGGGTCGTGCTTGCGCTGCTCTTCCACCTCTTCCTTGGTGCGATACACGCCGTGCAGGGGGTCCGACATGGAATGCCCCATGTAGCGGTACGTGCGCACCTCGAGCAGCGTGGGATGGCCCTGGCGCCGGGCGCGCGCGACGGCGCGCTCGGTCGCACGGTAGACGGCGAGCGCGTCCATGCCGTTCACGTGCTCCGCCGCCATATCGTAGCTGCACGCGTGCTCCACGACGTCGGTGACCGCGGCCACGCGCTCAAACGCCGTCCCCATGCCGTAGCGGTTGTTCTCGCAGCAGAAGATGACGGGCAGCTTGTAGACGGAGGCCATGTTGAGCGTTTCGTGGAAAGCCCCGATGTTGACCGCGGCCTCCCCGAAATAGCAGAGGCAGACCTGGTCGCCGCCGCGATAGCGGATGGCGAAGCCGATTCCCGCGGCGAGGGGAATATGACCGCCGACGATCCCGTGCCCGCCCAGAAACCGCCGCGCCGCGTCGAACAGGTGCATCGAGCCGCCCTTGCCCTTCGAGCAGCCGGTCGCCTTGCCGAACAACTCCGCCATCGCGGCGGTGGCCGGCACGCCGCGCGCGAGCGCCTGGCCATGCTCGCGGTAGGAGCTGATCACGTAGTCGTCGTCTCGCAGCGCCGCGAGCGACCCCACCGCGACCGCCTCCTGGCCGATGTAGAGATGGCAGAACCCGCCGATCTTGCCCAGCGCGTACCCTTCGGCGGCCTTCTCCTCGAAGCGGCGGATCAGGAGCATCTGGCGCAACAGGCGCCGTTCGAGCTCGGCGGGGGCGCTCGGTTTCACACTGCGGATGGTGGCGGTGGCCATGGTGGGTCCGGACTACGGAGACGCGGTCGCGCGCTCGACCTGCTCCCACGCGTGGTAGCTCGAGCGGACCAATGGCCCCGCCTCCACGTGCCGATACCCCATGGCGAGCCCGAGCTGGCGCAGCTCGGCGAACTCGTCGGGCGTGTAGTAGCGCGCGATCGGCAGGTGCCCACTCGACGGCCGCAGGTACTGGCCGAGCGTCAGGATGTCGACGCCGTGCGAGCGCAGGTCGCGCATCGCGACCAGCAGCTCGTCCCAGTCCTCGCCCAATCCGCAGATCATGCCCGATTTGGTGAGCAGGTCGGGGGCGAGCTCCTTCGCCCGGCGCAACAGGGCGAGCGCACGAACGTAGCGGCCGCCCGGGCGGGCCAAGCGATACAGCCGCTCGATCGTCTCAAGGTTGTGGTTCAGGATATCGGGCCGCGCCGCGACGACGATGCGCAACGCCTGCTCGCTGCCCTTGAAATCGGGGATCAGCACTTCCACCGACGTCTCCGGGACGCGCTGTCGGATCTCGGCGATCACGCGCGCGAACACCTCGGCGCCGCCGTTGGGCAGGTCGTCCCGGTCCACGCTCGTCACGACCACGTGGCGCAGCCCCATCTGCGCCACCGCCGCGGCGAGGCGCACCGGCTCGTCATCGTCGAGGGCGCGGGGCGTGCCGTGCGCGACGGCGCAGTAGGAGCAGTTCCGCGTGCACACGTCGCCGAGGATCATGAAGGTGGCGGCGCGGTGCTCCCAGCACTCCCCCACATTGGGACAGTGCGCCTCTTCACACACGGTGTGCAGCCGCGACTCCCGCATCAACTGCTTCAAGGCCCGGTAATTCGGTCCACCGGGGGCGGGCACCTTGAGCCAGGGCGGCTTGCGCTCGCTGAGGGACGGGTGACGCTTGGGGTCGAGTTGGACGAGGGAGGGGGTGGCCATGGCTAGGCCAAAATAGCCGGTTCCCAGGGGGTCTGGTAGCCACGGGGCCGTTTTTTCAACCGTCCGGTTGAACGCGCCACTTGGGGCCGGACCCGCGCGGCCCGGGACGCAGCCGGGATGCGCCCGGGTGTCAGAGCGCTCCGGCCAGCCGATCGATACGGAACGCCGCGAGGTCCACGTCCGTTGCGCCCGTCGTCACGAGATCGGCCATGATCTCGCCGGTGAGGGCCGCGAGCAGGATGCCGCTGCGTCCATGGCCGGTCGCGTACCACAGGTGCTCCACGTCCGGATCCCGTCCCAGAATTGGGCGGCCATCGGGTGTCGCGGGTCGGAGGCCGGCCCACATCCGCTCGACGGCCGAGGTGAGCAGTGCCGGAAGCAGACGCACGGCGCCGCGGAAGATCTGGGCCAGGCCTTCGTTCGTGACGCGGGCGTCATAGCCGGCGCGCTCCATGGTGCTGCCGAGGAGCGCGTCCCCGCCGCGGGCGAGGACGTAGCCGTGGTCGTGATAGAGAATTGCGGGCGGGCACCCGGCGGGCCACGCCGTCGCGGCCATCTGGCCGCGCAACGGCTCGACCGGCAAGGCACGGGGGAGCCCGCGGAGCTGCGGGGACCAGACACCGGCCGCGACCACCGCGTGCGCAACGGGGGTCGTGCCGGCGGCCGTCGCCACGCCCGCGACCCGTCCCTCCCCGAGCGCGAGCGCCGTTACGGGATCGGCGTACAGCGTCGCGCCCAGCCGGCGCGCGTCGGCGAGGCAGGCGCGGGTCAAGGCCTGCGGATCGAGCGCGCCGTCCTCGGGTGCAAACAGCGCCCCCTGGCAGTCGGGGGCGGCGCCCGGCCAGCGCTCGTGCACCTCATCCGCACCCAGCCAGTCGCACCGCAGCCCCGCCTGGCGTTGCCGGGCGACCTCCTCTTTCAGACGACCCGCTCCGGCCTCGTCGAACGCGATCGCCGCGATCCCGGAGCGCCAGAAGCCGATGTCGATCCCCGTGCTCTCCCGGAGGGCGGGAGCGAGCGGCTCGTACAGGTCGCGCGCGCGCACCGAGAGGGCGACGAGGGCGTCGTCCGCGGGCTCGATCTGCGGGGCCAGCATGCCGGCCGACGCCGGCGACGCCGCAGCCGGGTCGGGGCCCGGCTCCCAGATGGCCACGGCGAGCCCGCGCAAGGCCACGGCCCGGGCGCACGCCGCCCCGACCGCACCCCCACCGACGATGCCGACGTCGACGGCTTTCATGCGGTGGCGTGCCCCTGAAACCGGTGGCTAGATTGCGTCGTAGAGGCCTCGAGTCGGGGCTTCAGGGAGGTATACCCCATGTTCCGGAGCATCCTCGGATTCGCGATCTTCGCCGTGCTGGCATGGCTCGGCCTGAAGATCGTGTTCAGCGTCCTCGGCGGGCTGATCGGGCTCGCCATGACCGTGCTGTGGCTCGCCGGCATCGGTTTCCTCTTCTATCTCGTGCTGCGCGTCGTCAGCCCGAGCACGGCGGAGAAGATCCGCGAGGTGATCAAGGGCCGCCGCGCCGACGCCTAACGTGCGGCCTCGAGCTCGCGCAGCACCGCCCACGTGAGCAGCGGAATCAGGATCTCGTGGTGGCCCGTGAGCTGAATCCCACGCCCACCCCCGAGCGTCGGCCGCTCGACGACGTTCACCCGGGGGCGGTAGTGGCGCTGCATGTCGCAGTCGCACGCCGTAAACCCCGTTGGTTTCCCGCCGTTCAAGTTGCGCGCCACCGTGAGTGCCTTGAGAAACACCTCGGGCATCACCACGGCGCTGCCGAGATTCAACACCACACCGCCGTCGTCGAGCGCCGGTAGTGAGGCGGCGAGCCGCTTGAAGTCGCGGTGACTCGTGGCGCCGAGCGCTGCGCCGTCCGCGCTGGGATGCTGATGGATGATGTCGGCGCCCACGGTCACGTGCACCGTGACGGGGATCTGGCGCTCGGCCGCGGCGAGGAGCACGGATACGTCGGGAGCGGCGAGGCGCGCGCGGCGCTGGAGCGCCGCGGCGAGCGCCTCACCCATCCCGGCGCCGCGGCGCGCGCCATCGGCGATCGCGGCGTTCATGTCGCGCCCCGTCTCCTCCACCATCCCGAAGGTGCCGTCCACGAGGCCCGAGGCCACGTCCTCGCTCGTGCCACCATAGGCGGCCAGCTCGAAATCGTGGATCGCGGCGCTGCCATTCAGGGCGAGGTGGGTGATGACGCCGCGTCGCACGAGTTCGCGGAGCAGCGGCCCCAAACCAACCTTGATGACGTGCCCCCCGAGCATCACGACGACGCCGCGCCGGCTGGCGGCGCGCGCCAGCGCGTGGGCGACCTCGCGCAGGTCCTTGGCGGCGAGGATGTCGGGGAGTGAGGCCCAGAACGCGGCGAAGCTCGCGTCGCGGCCCGGCGGATGCGCGAGGACGGACGTGTCGACCTTGTTGGCACGCTGCGCGATGGAAACGGTCTTCAGCCGCGTGAAGTCCGCTTCACCGTAAGCGGTCATCGATGCTCCGGCGGGAGGACGGACTCGTCCTTCAGCTTCAGCGTCACCTGGCCGAACGAGAAGTTCGACTGCAGGGCGAGCAGGACGCGCGGTTGATCGTCGGACAACCACATCCGGGCGTCGGCCCGCTCGGCGAAGATGCCGCCGCCGTTCGGGATCTTCGGACGCACGACGATGGCATTCCACTTCCTGCCCGCGACGCCCACCCGGTCGTGGCCGAGCACCTCCACGATCACCGGATTGCGCTCCGGTCGGAAGTAGCGCCGGTATTCGTAGCGCTGGCCCTCCGCGAGCGGCACGGTGCGGATCCAGTAGAGGAAGGCGGCATCATCGAGCGGTTCCGCGACGGTGGGTGCCGCACTGTCGCGCCCCGCCTCGCGGTAGAAGCCCGAGTCAGGATAGATCTCGAACTTGCGCTCCCACGTTCGGCCCTTCTCGTCGGTCTGGACCCAGTAGCGCCGCGACTGGAAGTCGCCGCGCCCGACCCACGACTCCAGGTCCTGATGGAGGTGGTACCACAGGGCGCCGCCCTCGATCAGGAACACGAAGTGCACCGCCTCGACGCCGCGGATGGTGTCGATCCCGGCCACTTGCAGTGTCGCCGTCCCGACATTGAACAGGCCGTACTTCGCCTGGTACACGAGCCGCTCGCCGACCGCGAAGGGGACGGCGGCAGGGCTGGCGACGGTAGCAGTAGCGGTGGCGGCCGCCCCTGCAGGCGCCGGGTCCCGGCGCGTGGAGTCGCTGCGGACCGGGTCCGACTGGGCGCGGAGCGCCGTGGCGAGCACGAGCAGCGCCGTGACCGTGCGGGCGGCGCGGATGATCGGGCGGGCGCGCCACGCCGCGAGCAGCTGGCGCCACGGCTTCACGCGGGACGGCCGCTGCACGAGATCATAGCGCACCGCCGCCGGGACGACGTCGCGGCGGCGCGCGTGGGGGGAGAGGCGGGCGACGAGCTCGGCGCTCGCGCACCAGCCATCGGTCAGGAGGAACGGCGCCCGGTCACCACGCAGCGCCTGGCGCAGCACAATGAGCCGGAGCGCCAGGAACCCAGACACCGTGTCCCGCAGGCCGGGCACGCGGAGTAGCCAGGGTGCCCAGCGACGCGCCAGGCGCAGCGTGCGGGACGCCCGCCCCCGCCGTTCCACGAGCTCCGCGACAACGAGATCGGCGCCCGACTCGAGCCGCTTCACCATCTCTTCCATGCTTTCGGGAGAATGGGCGAAGTCGGCGTGCAGCGTGATCGCGCAGTCGCGCTTCGGGCGATCGGTGCGCTGGAGCGCGAGGCGCAGTAGCTCCTCCAGACTGCGCGCGTACCCCTGGCGCACCGCGTGCGTCACGACCGTCATCGGCAGCACCTTCGCGTAGGAGGCGAGCACCTCGCGCGTGTCGTCGGTCGAGGCGTCGTCCGCCACCAGCAGGTGGTACTCCCGCGGGAAGGCGGTGAACACCTGGCGCACCTTCCAGAGCACTAGCCCCGCGGTGCGGGCTTCGTTGTGGACGGGCACGCAGACATAGATCATGGCCCTGCAATCTAGACGAGCGAGCGATACAGGGCCAAGACGCCGCGGGCCATGGCGCCCGCCGTGAACTGCGGAGCCAAGGCCACCGGGCTCGGGTGCTGGAGCGCCTGGACGACCGTGCGGGCGAGGGCTTCTGCGTCACCCACGGGCACGAGCCATTCCGGAGCGACGATCTCCGGCAGGCCCCCAGCCCGGGTGGCGACTACCGGCCTCCCGAGCGCGACCGCCCGCAGCACGACCGTGCCCAGCCCTTCCGCCCGCGACGACATGACGACCACGTCGCTCTCGGCGAGCAGCGCGTCCACTCGCTCGACGTGTCCGAGCAGATGCATCCGGTCGCCGAGGCCGAGGCGGTCGACCAGCGCCGCGAGCGCCCCGCGTTCCGGGCCGTCACCCGCGATGGCCCAGTGGAGCTCGGGGCAGCGCGCGCGCGCCCGGTGGGCCGCGCGGATCAGCGTGAGCTGGTCTTTCGACGGCTCGAGCGCTGCGACGTTGACGGCGAGGGGCGTTCCCGGGGCAAGGGCGAGCCGGTCGCGGAGCTCGAGCGGGCCGACCGCCGCGCGGCGTACCTCGTCGGCGTCGATCCCCGATGGCACGAGCTGCAGCTCGGTCGGGGGGAACCCGGCGGCGATGAGACTGGAGCGCACCGCTTCGGAGATGACCACCACCGCGTCGGCCCGGCGCAGCGCACTCCCCGCGCGCACCGGGAACGTCACCCGGCGGGTCGCGACGACGCGCGGCGCGTCCGCCATCCCGGCCCACCGGAGCAACCGGCGCGCCCAGACCGCGAGCGTCACGGCGTGGCCGTTGTGCGCGTGGATCAGGGCCGGTCGCCACCGCAAGATCTCGGCGACGAGCCGCCACGCCGCCCGCGGGTCGAGCCCGACTCCCCAGGGGACCTCCCGCACAAGCACGCCCGCGGCGGCCGTGCGGCGGGCGAGTTCCGAGCCGCGCTTGGTGAAGAGCCGCTGCTCGACCCCCGGCGCGCGCGCTAGCTCGCGGGCGAGCAGTCGTACCTGATCCTGCCCACCTCGGTACTCCCGGCCCGAGTCGAGGTGGAGGACGCGCACGCGCCTCAGGCCGGCTGCTTCGCGTGGTGGCCCAGGGCGGCGCGCAGCTCGGCCAGCGTGAACGGCTTGTGCAGGTAGGGCCGGCCGAGGCGTTGCAGGAACTGGAGTGTGTCGCCGCGCACGGTGTCGCCCGTCGCGAAGATGATCCGCTCGGCCGCCCGGGGGTCGTGGCGCGCGAGCTTCAAGTACATGTCGCGCCCGGAGAGATGCGGCATCCGCAGATCGCAGATGATGACGTCGAACGGCCCGGCCAACGCCCGCTCGAGCGCGTAGGCGCCGTCGCTCGCTACTTCCACCGTATGGCCCCAGCTCTCGAGCGTGGCGCGCATATAATGGAGAATGTGCGGCTCGTCATCCACGACCAGGATGTGGAGCGGCCGCGACTCGGCGAGCGGCGCCGGGCGGGCGTCCGGGCGGGGCGCGGGCGCGGCCAGCGGCAGCTCTACCGTGAAGGTGGCACCGGCTCCGGGACGGGTCTCGAGCGTGATGCGCCCGCCATGCTCCTTCACGATGCCCTGGCAGATCGAAAGCCCGAGCCCCGTGCCCTGGCCCTCCGGTTTGGTCGTGAAAAACGGCTCGAACACCCGGGCCGCGAGCTCGTCGCTGATCCCGGGTCCCGAGTCGGTCACGCTCACCGCGAGGCCGTCGGGCACGCGCTTCGCCGCAATCCAGATACGACCCGAGGGCGCATCGCTCGCGATGGCCTGGGCCGCATTGTTGATCAGGTTCACGAACACCTGCTTGATCTGGTTGGCGTTCACCCACAGCTCGGGCAGGCCGGGCTCGACCTCCAGCGTCGCCTCGACGTTGTGCGCCATCAACTGGTTGCGCAGCAGCCCGAGCGTCGACTCGAGCAGCGGCGTGACCGGCTGGCGCGCGCGCTCGCCTTCCTGGCTGCGGGCGAACGACAACAGGTTTTTCACGATCGTCGCCGCGCGCTCCGCCTCCTGGCGGATCACCTGCAGCGGCTCCTGGAGCGACGGCGGGATCTCCGCCGCCTCGGCCAGGAAGTCGCTGAACCCGACCACGGACGCGAGCGGGTTGTTCAGGTCGTGCGCCACGCCGGCGATCAGTTGACCGATGGCGGACATTTTCTCAGACTGTATGAGCTGCTCTTGCAGCCGCCGCCGGTCCGTCTGGTCCTCGAACACGAGCACCGCGGAGCCGGGCTCGGCGAGCGGGATGCTGGTGAAGAGCAGGATACGCTCACCTGCCCGGATCTCGACCGAGGTCGGCGCGGCCTCGGCGATGGCACGCGCCACGGGGTCCGACCAGGCGGGTGGCAAGAGGCCGAGCCAGGGCCGGCCCGGGATCGCGGTGACCGCCGTCTGAATCAGCTCGGCGAACACGCGATTGGCGCGGCGGACCGTGCCGTGGGCATCCACGATGCAGATCGCCTGGGAGATGGCGTCGACCGTCTGCTCCCATTCACCCTTGGCCGAGGACAAGAGCTCGACCAGGCGGGCGTTTTCGAGGGCGATGGCGGCTTGGGCGAGCACCAGCGCGACGAGCGTCAGCTCGGCCGGTCCGAGCGTGCCGGGCCGCTCGCGCGAGAGCGAGACCGCGCCCATCGTGCGGCCCGCGGCGACGAGCGGCGCACCGAGCCACGCGCCCGGCGCCGCGGCCACGAGCGGGGCCCCGCGTCGGCGCGCTTCCTCACCCACGTGGCGCGGAAACGCGAGGGGGCCGCGCCGCAGGGCGAGTTGTACGAGCGGGTCGTCCGTGCCGACCGGGACGGGGTGCGTGTCGTAGGTTACGGCGAGGCGATTCGTCTCGGTATCGAGCAGGACGATCGTCAGCCGGTCCGGCTTGAGCAGCTCGGTGAGGGTCCGGGCAACGAGCTCGACCACGGTGGCGGGGCGGAACGCCCCGGCGAGTTCCTGGGCGAGCGTCGTGAGACGCGCCAGCAACTCACCGCTGGGCCGCGCGCTCCGCGCGCTAGAGAGAGGCTTCGGCATGATCCTGGCCAACGTGCGCGGTCGCTTGCGGGCAGCGGATTTCCGGCTCGCCATGCTCGCCCTGGCGCGCGGTGACGCCGCGCGGCGCGACCGCTACGAGCGCCTGCTCTTGGAGCAGGGACCCGACCGGCTGCTCGATGAGCCGGACCTGCTCGAGGCGCTGCGCGTGCTGCGTACCCTGGTGGTCCCCTCCGCGCCGCTCTTCACCTACGTCGCGGTGCGACACACGCTCCGCGCCGCGGGGGTCGACGATCCGGAGCTCGCCGACTATCTGGCGGCGCTGCTGCTCGAATTCGGCGACCACGACCGCCACAGCCGCATTCGCCGGGCCGACGACGGGACCTACCACTACCTGACCGACATGGTGGCGGACCTCACCGGGCTCGACGACGATGGCGGAGAACAGGGACTGCTGCTGCGTGTGCATCTCGGCAATTACAGCCTCTGGTTCGCCGGCTTGTTCCCGGATTACATCGAAGCGCGGCGCACCCGCAAGGGTGGCCCCGACCTGCCGTACTATGACCAGCTCGGCCGGCAGGGCTATCGGCTCGCCGCCGAGCACCGTCTCGCCGAGCGCTTCGGCGTTGCGAGCATCTACCGCGCCGCCGCCGATCGGTTCCCGACGCTGCGCGTCGCGTTCAACCGGTTGAGCGATCGGGTGTTCTTCCCGAACGTCAGCACGCCGGACAAGATTCTCCGCAATCTCTAGGCGAAACGCGGCCGGCGCCGGGCCCCAGGCTCACTCGTCCAGGAACCGCGTCGGCACCGTCGTCGCGGCCTCGACGAGCTGCTCCGCCGACTTCACAAACCGCACCACGATCGCGAGCGAGCCCTGAAGCGTGAGCTTGCGCTGCATGATCCCGGCGATGGGGCCGAGCTCTTTGCGAATGACCCGCTTCCAGTGGGCATAGTCGGCCGAGATCACGAACGGCGCTTGCTCCGCGTCCCGTCGCGTGACCACCTTCGCCGCGCGGCACGTCCCGCGGTCGAGGTCGAGCCAGATGCCGACCGGGTCCGCGATGCCCAGGGTGGGCGCCGGATTCACCACCAGGGCGACCGGCCCGAAGGTCCACTGGAGCGAGGCGGCGCGGTAGCCGTCGCTGGCGTTGATGGCGGCGCCGTAGGCGCTCACCCACTCGGGGGAGGGGAACGCCATGCTCACCGGATCGCCTCCGCGAAGCCCCGAAACAGCGCTGCGTCCGAATCATCTTCCGGGTGCCACTGGACGGCGAGGGTCCACGGCCCCGCCCGATCGCGCCGCTCGACTCCCTCGACCACGCCGTCCGCCGCCCACGCGCTCGCCCGCAGGCCCGGGGCCAGCTCGCGGATCGCCTGGTGGTGACGGCTGTTGACGCTCGTCTCGAGCGTCCCGAGCGTGTTGTGCAGCAGCGTGGTCGGCTCAACCCGCACGCAGTGCCGCGAGCGCGGGTCGGCATGATCGATTGGGCTCAGGCGCTCGCTGCCCAAGTCCTGGTACAGCGTGCCCCCCAGGGCGACGTTCAGGATCTGCAGGCCGCGGCAGATGGCTAGGATCGGCAGACGGCGCCGCTCGGCGCCGGCGATCAGGGCCAGCTCGACGGCGTCGCGCGCCGGATCGGTCTCGCCCAGCTTGGGGTGGGGCAGGGCGCCGTAACGGGCCGGCGCGACGTCCTCGCCTCCGGTGAGCACGAGCCCCTGCACCCGGTCGAGCGCGCTGCACGCCGCGTCGGGATCGACCAGCGGCGGCACGAGCACCGGCACGAGCCCGCTGCGCGTGAGGGCGTGCACATACGCGGTGTTCACGGCGACCCGCTCGCGCCCGTCGTCGGTGCGACATGTCGTGCTCACGGCGACCACCTTCGTCATGACGCCGGCGGGGAGGCAGGTGCGCCGAGCAGCGGGCAGCGTGGGTTCGAGACGCTCGCCCAGTCCACCCGCACACCATAGAGCGGAATGCTCTTGTCGCCGCTGGTGACCGTGCCGAGCTGCGGGTAGGTCTTGGGCGGCCGCTGGCCCTCGTACACGAGCACGCCCTCGGCGCGCTGGGTCGAGTCGTCCACTACGAGCAAGCCATAGACACTCGATTCGGACACGGAAGGCGAGAAGTTCGAGCCCTGGTACACCATCGTCAGGCGCGGTCCGGTGGTGGTGATCGCTACGGTGCTCGGCTGGGCGCTCCCCGCCACGCGGGCGGGAAGCGTGCTCGGCAGGCCGCGCGGCGCCTCGGTGAGCACGAAGGGGAAGAGCTTCAGCTGTTCTTGGATGAGCGACGGCCCGATGAACTGCGCCATGCCGCAGGTGGGCGAGTGGGACTGATCGCGCCCGCCGCAGGCCCCGAGCACGATCGCGCCGCAGAGCCCGAGGGCGAGGCCGCGGGCCCACCTCACGGCCGCGTCACCACTTCGAGCACCGTCGCGGGGTAGGGAGCGTCGGCTCGCACGCGCCGGAACTCGAGGCTGTCCGCGTCGGGGACGAACGGCGTCCCCAGGCGCAGCGTGTCGCCCACCAGCCACGCCGCCGTCTTCGCCTGCATGGACACGGGGTGATCGAAATCCGCGCCCAGGATCCAGCGCCCCGTCCCGCGCAGCGGTCCCCCGCTCAGCTTGGTGCGCTCCGATTGGCCGACGTAGCGGCGATACAGCGCTCCCGTAAACCAACCGCCGGTATGCGAGGCGAGCGACAGCCGAATGTAGACGGTCGAGTCGATCGGGACGGCGCGCGTACCGGCGCTCGGCCCGGAGCGGAAGATGCGGGTCAACTCCCAGCTGCCGTCGAGCGGCGTGCCCTGCGTCCACAAGAGCACCGTGGCCACGACCGACGCGAGGGAGGTCATCGTCCCAATCTAATACGTCCAGGTCAGGATCACCGAAACCGTGCGGACCGGCTCGAGCGTGCCGGGCGTCAGGTTGTATATGTAGTTCAACGCATTCGCGACGAGGAGCCGCGCCAGGAGCGGGCCACGCTGCCACGCGGCTCGCAGGTCGAGCACTTGGGTGGCGACGCGGGGGTCATTGGCCCAGCTCCCGGCCAGGACGATGCGCTCGATCCGGCTGACGTAGCGGAAGTCCCCGCCGACTGTGAGCGCCCGCCACGCGTAATCGGCGCCCAGCGTCACGAGGTGTTTGGGCCGAAACCCGAGCACCGAATCGGTCGCGAGGTCGCGCGCGTCGAGGAACGTGTACGCCAGCGTGGTCGTGAGGCCCGGGATGGCCGGCGCCGCGACGAGCGAGAGATCGAGCCCCCGCACCCGGGCGCGCGCGACGTTCTGAAACTGGATCTTCGGGACCCCCGCGCTGTCCTTGATAAAGGCGGGCTCGATCAAGCGGCGCGCCTCGGTCCAGAACAGCGCGGCGTCGAGCCGGCCCCAGGACCCAAGCGGCGTGGCGTCACCCAGCTCGAAGGCCCACGCGGTCTCGGATTCGAGGCCGGGATTGGGGATCACCTGGAGACCGAACGCCGCGGTCCGGACGAACCGCTCGGCCATTGAGGGGGCGCGGAACCCTCGCCCAGCCGACAGCCGCCACGTGCCCGCGGGTGTGGACAGCACGGCCCCGGCGCGCGGGCTCAGGATGGCGTCGAACCCGGCGCCGTCGAGCGCGCGGGCGTCGAGGCGCGCGCCGACCGAGAGCCGTGCCGCTCCTGCCCGCACCTCGCCCTCGCCATATGCGGCGAGCTCGCTCTGCGCGTGGCTACCGAACAAGTCGCTCGTTACGTCCGAGCGAGCGCCCTCGACCCCGACTGTCAGCACGCGGGCGTCGCCCTCGCCCGGGTGGACCGTGCCGCGCAGTTCGGTCCCGAACCGGTTCGCCACCGCCCATTCGCTGGGCTGGACGCTCGCGAAGTGGGTCCGCAGCCAGGAGCCCCGGGCCTGCCACGCGAACCGGGCCGAGGCGGTGCGCTCCAGGACTGCCGCCAGGTAGCCTTTGTCCGAACGCGTGTAAGCACCGCGATCCGCTGTGTCGATGAGGAAGGGCTGGTAGGCGAGCCCGCGGTCATTGCAGCGCCCCTGCTCGCACCACGGCGGGCTGACCTGATACTGGTGACTGGTCCAGGACCCGGATGCCGTGACGCGCGTACCGGGCGCCGGCATCCACGCCGTCTTGCCAGCGGCCTCCCATTGATCACTGCGATCCTGCTCGCGGTAGCCATCGGAATGGCGACCACCGAGCGTGAGGCTGGCGCGCAGCGCGTCGCCGCCGTAGGAACTGGTCACGTCGAGCCCGCCCAGGCCGCCGGTGGACCCGCGGAACCGCCAGGCATCGTTGGGCGGGTTCGCATAGACACCGCCCGTGGCGCGCGCCCAGGCGTGCAGGCCGACGGGGATGTCCCGGGTCAAGACGTTGACGACGCCGCCCAACGCCGCCGAGCCGTACAACGATGAGCCAGCCCCTTTGACCACTTCCACACGCTCCGCCACGTCCAACGGCACCATGTCCCAGTCGATCCCGCCGCGATCGCCTTCGTTCGCGGGTACGCCGTCGACGAGCAGGAGGACGCGTGATCCGACGCCCTCAACGAAGCCACTCGATCCCCGGATATTGACCTGGCCGTTGAGGAACAGCACGCCGGGAGCCTTGTTCACCGCCTCGTCCACCGTGCTGACGGCGCGGCGCGCGAGATCGCTGTCCGTCACGAGCGCGATGCTCGTGACGGACTGGTCGAGCAACTGGGAGCGCTTGGCCGCCGTGACGACGAGCGGCACGAGGGCGAACCGGCCGGCGTGCAGCGTGACGTCCAGCTGCAGCGAGTCACCCGCGGGTACGGTGATGCTGTCCAGCTCCGCTCGGTAGGCCAGCCGCTCGAAGCGCAGCACGACCCGGCCCGGCGTGAGCGGTCCCACGCGATACCGCCCTGCGACGTCCGAGACCCCAGCGACTCCGGTCACGCCGGCGGTGCTGACCCGAACGTGCGCGATTGGCGCTCCGGTCGTGTCCGATATGGTGCCGTAGACGACGCCCAGCGCCTGCGCTGCCCCCGGGCTGGGGGCCGAAAGCCATACGACGGCGAGCGCCGCCCATCCCGCGGCGGGCGTCACGGGCAGGGCGGGAAGTAGGTGCAGATGGCGTGCCGGTTGGTGAAATCGATCACGAAGTCGACATGATCCGTGCCCGTCCCGTTCACGACCACGACGCCACGTTTCGTCGTGTCGCTCGAGTCGCGGAAAAAGCCGGTCTCGGCGAGCAGCGTGGGGGCCGTCTGCGGCGTGAGCGTGCCGACCTTCTGCCACACCGCGACCACCCACTCGTACCGGCCGTCGGGGAGCGGCACCGTGTAGAAATCGCTCGCGTTGCCGAGCGCGAGCGGCGTCGGTAGCGCGGGCTGGAAGGTGAACAGCTCGCTCAGCGTGCGCGGGAACGTGGCGAACGCGACGACAAAGACGGCTTGGGTGCTGTCGGGCACCGCGCCGCGGAAGCTCACGCTGCCGCAGATTCCTTTGAACCCCGCGGGACACGTGTTGCCTGCGGTGGCCGCCGGAGTGGGCTGCAATCCGTCGTTACAGGCCAGCGCGGCGACGGCGCCGGCGACGAGCGCGACGCACGAGCGGCGACTCGGCATGGGTGCAATGATCGGCCCGCGCGCCGGGCGCGTCAACTTGACCGCCGTTTCCACGGCGAATAACGTTGGTGCCACCATGCCCATCTACGAGTATCATTGCACCAAGTGCGACGCCCAGTTCACCCGGCAAGAGGGGATTGAAGAGCACGGCCGCACGCGGCCAGCCTGCCCCAAGTGCCGATCGCGCGCCGTGGAGCAGCTGCCGTCGCCGTTCTTCGCGAAAACGGTCCGGAAAAGCTAGCAACCCGTGTTCGAACGGCTGCGGGATGCGTTGCGCGTCGCGCTCGAGGCGGCGACGCCTCCCGGGGACTTGCGCGACTTGGCGCGGCAGATGCGGGAGGCGGTGGTCGAGGCTAAGCTGGCGGTCGCCGACACGCGCGACGCGGTGGCGCGGACCGAGCGGGAGCTCGCCGCGGAGCGGCAGCGGCTGGCCGACGCGGAGCGCCGCGGGAGACTCGCCGCCGAGATCCAGGACCAGGAGACGATGGAGGTGGCCCAGCGGTTTGCGGCCAAGCACGGCGCGCGCGCGGGTGTGCTCGACAAGAAGCTCGCCGCGCTCCGGGACGAGCTGACGCTGTCCGAGCGCGAACTCGGCGAGATGCAGGCGCAACTCGCGCGTGCCGAGCGCGACCGCCCGCGCAGCGAAGCCGAGCGCTCTGCCGAGCGCGCGTGGCGCGACTTGCAGGCGGCGGGCGGCAAGCGTCCGGGCGTGGACCGGGAGGACGAGGCACTCAAGTCCCAGCTCGATCGGGCCGCCCGGGAAGCCATCGCCGAGCGCCAGCTCCAGGAGCTCAAGAAGCGCATGAAAAAGGATTGAGGGATGCTGCTCCTGCTCGCGCTTGCCCTGCAGCACCCTGTCCCCCGCCCATTGGACCTCGTGAAGCGCGCCCACACCTACTCGATCGTCGCCTACGACTCGGCCACGGGTGACCTCGGCATCGCGGTGCAATCGAAGTTCCCCAACGTGGGCGGCATCGTGCCGTGGGCGAAGGCCGGCGTGGGTGCCGTGGCGACGCAGTCCCTCGGCAACACGGACTACGGTGAGAAGGGCCTCGAGCTGATGGCCATGGGGGCGAGCGCTGGCGAAGCGCTGCGCATCGTGATGCGCCGCGACCCCCGGCCCGCGCAGCGGCAGGTGGGCATGGTCGACGCGCGCGGGAACAGCGCGAGCTGGACGGGAGACTCATGCTTCGACTGGGCCGGGGGCCGGGTGGGCGGCCTGCCCGACCCGCGGCTCGGTGGCAAGGGGGAGCTGGTGGTCGGCCGGGGGTTCGCGGCCCAGGCGAACATCATGGTCTCCGACCAGACGGTGAAGAACCTGGCCGCCGCGTTCGCCCGCACCCCTGGAGCGCTGGCGGACCGGTTGGTGGCAGCGTTGGTCGCAGGCCAGGCTGGCGGCGGCGACAAGCGGGGGATGGAGTCCGCTGCGTTGCTCGTCGTCCGGAAGAACGGCGGCTACCTGGGGTTGAACGACCGCTACATCGACATTCGCGTGTACGACGACACCAACCCGATCCGCGAGCTGAAGCGGCTGTACGGCCTGCACCAGCTGTACTTCTTCACGACCCGCCCCGAAGACCTGCTCCCGATCACGCCTGACATCGTGAGACAGCTCGAGCCGATCCTGACGCGCGAGCCCGCGGGCCAGCCGGACAAATGGCTCGCCCTGCCGCAGGGCGTCGCCAATCGGACGTTCCTCGAGGCGCTCGCGAATTTCATGTATTGGGAGAACTACGACGTCCGCGTGCGGATGGACGGGAAGATCGACCGGGTAGTGCTGGATGACATTCTCAAGCGGCGCAAGCCATGAGCGTGATCCGCAGCGTGTTGGACTGGTTCCGTGACGCCTTCGGGCCCGGGCCGCGGACCGCGGACGGGCGGCGCTCCGGAGGCAGCATGGACATCAAGCGCGACCGCATGGTGTTTCTCGGCTACGGTAAGTACTGGCGTTCGGACGACATCGTCGGGTTGATGCCGATCGAGGAGGAGCGCGGCCCCAAGCGGCGCACCAACGTCTTTGTCGAGGGCCGCGTCGACCCGATCATCGCCTCCCGCACCGAGCAGAGCATCCTCGAGGACATGGGCGCGACCGAGGGCGGGTTCCAGGCGCAGGCGGTGCGGGAAGCGCTCACGGAGCTGCTCGCGGCGTTCCACGAGCTTTCGCCCGCGCTGCGACGCACGCTGGAACACGAGCACCGGTTCGACCTCGAGCAATGGGAGCAGCGGCTGGGCGAGCTCCTGCGCGCCCCGCAGGCCCCCGAGCCCGTCGAGCAAAACGAGCTGTTCGAGTGATGGCTGCGCCGGACGCCGTCTCGAGGGCCGCGCCGGAGGCCGGCTGGTTCGGGCACCCGCGCGGCCTGTCGACGCTCTTCTTCACCGAGATGTGGGAGCGGTTCAGCTATTACGGGATGCGGGGGTTCCTCATCCTGTACATGGTGAAGGCGCTGGGCTTCACCGATCCGCACGCCGGGTCGGTGTACGGCAACTACGTCGGCAGCGTATGGCTGGCCGCGATCTTCGGCGGCTTCATCGCCGACCGGTGGCTGGGACACTACAAGAGCGTGCTGATCGGCGGCACGATCATCGCGCTCGGCCATTTCACGCTCGCCTTGCGTGCGTTGCCGTTCTTCTACGCGGGACTGTCGCTGATCGTGATCGGCACGGGCCTGCTCAAGCCCAACGTCAGCACGCTGGTCGGCTCGCTCTACGCGGAGGGGGACGAGCGCCGCGACGCTGGGTTCTCGATCTTTTACATGGGGATCAACCTTGGCGCGCTGATCGGTCCGCTCATTGCCGGGAAGCTCGCAGAGGGCGTGGACTGGCACCTCGGGTTCGCGTGCGCAGGGGTGGGCATGACGCTGGGGCTGGTGCAATACGTGCTCGGTCGCAACCGCCTCCAGCCGGCGATTGCCCGGCTCGCGGCCCGGCCGCAGCCCGCCACCGCCGCCGCAGCCGGAAGCGATGGGTTCACCGCCGCGGACTGGAAACGCATAGCGGCGGTCGTGGTGTTCTTCCTGTTCGCGTCGTTCTTCTGGGGAGCCTACGAACAGGCCGGGTCCACGCTCAATCTGTTCGCCGACCGCTACGTCCGTCTCGAGCTGCTCGGCATCAAGCTGTACGCGTCGTGGTTCGTGTCCATCCAGGCGGCGTTCGTGATCCTGTTGTCGCCCATCTTCGCCTGGTTGTGGGTGCGGCTCGGACCGCGGCAGCCGTCCTCTCCCGCGAAGTTCGCGCTCGCGCTCCTGTTTGTCGGACTCGCCTTCGTGTTGCTCATGCCGGCCGGGGCGATCGCGCAAGGCGGGGTGAAGATCAGCCCGCTGTGGCTGGTTGGCGCCTACTTCATCGAAGAACTCGGCGAGCTGTGCCTCAGCCCCGTGGGACTCTCCGTCGTGACCAAGCTCGCGCCGCGGCGCGTGGTCGGGCTGCTGATGGGCGTGTTCTTTCTTTCGAACGCGCTGGGCAACAAGCTGGCCGGCTGGTCAGCCGGGTTCATCAGCACGACGCCGCTCCCAACGCTCTTTGGGGTGACCGCTGCCGTGACGCTGGGCGCCGCCGTGGTGATGTTCGTGCTCATCAAGCCCGTCCAGCGGCTCATGGGCGGAGTGCGCTAGCGCCCCAGTCGCTGCTGGAAGAACGCCGCCGCCGCTTCGTACGCCGCGACCCAGTGCGCGTGCGTCAGAAAATCGTGGATCTCGTCGGGGAAGATCAACTGCCCGACCTCCACCCCCTGCCCCCGCAGCGCCGCCGCCAGCTGTACCGTCTGGCTGAACTGCACGTTGCGGTCGTCATCGCCATGGATGAGCAGCACCGGTGAGCGCCAATCCTTCACATATGCGATCGGCGAGGACTCGTAGGCCAGCTTCGCGGCCTCGGCCTGCTTCGCCGGGTCGTAGGTCGGGACCCAGTTCCGGATCTCGATGTTCCAATCATGCACCCCATGCAGGTCCACGCCCGCAGCGAAGAGGTCCGAGGCACGGGCAAGGCCCATGGCCGTGAGAAAGCCGCCGTATGACCCGCCCCACAAGCCGATTCGCTTCGGATCCACGTCTGGGCGGCCGCGCAAGTAGTGGCCCGCGCCGAGCACGTCGTTGAACTCGCTCGCGCCTTGGGCGCCGTAGTGCAGCGCCTCGCGGAACTCGAGGCCGTACCCGATCCCGCTGCGGTAGTTCGCTGACAGCACCACGTAGCCGCGGCTCGTCAGGTACTGATTCAGGGCGTAGGCGTTGCGGTAGTAGTACATGTAGTGCCAGCCGAGGAGCATCTGGCGGCGCGAGCCACCGTGGAAGAAGATGACGGCCGGTCGCCGTTCCCCGGGCTTGAGTCCGCGCGGGAGGAACAGCTGGCCGTGAATCGCCGGACCGTCGGCCGCGGGGAAAAGCACGGGCAGGGGATCGACGAGTGCACTCTCGGGGAAGTCGGTGGGGATCGCGCCGGGCGCGAGCTCGCGCGGCGGGCCCGCGGCCAGCAGGATCTCGGGGCGGGGCGGCGTATGCGTGCCGGCCCGGATGAACGCGATCCCGCCCGCACTAGTGGTGACCGGCATCCACTCGAGGTCGGTTCCGGGGGTCAGCGCGACCGGTGAACCCCCGCTCACCGCCACCTTCCACACATGCCGCCGCTCGCTGTCATCCTGGTTCGAGCTGTAGACGATCGTCGTCCGGTCGGGGGTCGCCGCCACATGCTCCACTTCAAATGCGCCCGGGGTGAGCAGCGTCGGGCGGCCTCCCTCGACGGCGATCGCGTAGAGATGCGTCCAGCCATCGCGTTCCCAAGGAAACACGAGCCGGTCGCCGGCCGTCCACACGATCTGATTGTCGGCGACGATTTCCCGAAACACGCTGCCGCGCCCGGTGTCGGCGACCCACACCGGACGGGCCGCGCCGCTCGTGACGTCGACGACGCGGATGCTCCAGGGTTGCCCCGCGCGCCGCGGCGTGAACGGCAGGTCGGTCCCGCCCGCGGGCAGGCGGAGGAAGGCAAGCCGCCGGCCCTCGGGCGACCAGGCGGGCTCCGCGTCCGAGTCCACACTCGGGTCGACAAAGCGCAGCGTCTTCGCGCCGGCGTCGTACACGCCAATGAGCGCGTGATCGCCCCGCTCGCTCACGAAGGCGAGCTTCGTGCCGTCGGGCGACCAGCGCAGCGAGCTGGCGGACCCACGTGGATGGATCAACCGCCCGGCCGCCCCGGTTGCCCCCGTGTCGGTGAGTGACGCCCACCACACCTCGCCGTGCTTCAAGAACGCGACACGGTCGCCCTTCGGAGATACGCTGGGTGAGTGTCCCTCGCCGATGCGCCGCGGCGCGCCGCCCGCGACCGCCGCGACCCACACTGTCTGCTCGACGCCCGCCACGAGGCTCTGCGGGTTGGGGTACTCACCCTTCTCGTTCGGTCCACCGCCTCGCACGTACACGATGGCGCGCCCGTCCGGCGTGAAGCCCAGACTCGCGAGCTCCTGGCCATCGTCGTCTGGATAGCTCGTGACCGCCTTACCGCGGTAGTCGGGAGGGGCGGCCACCCAGATGTTACGAGCGCCCCGGGCGTTGAAGACCCACGCGACCAGGCCGCCCGCGGGGGCGGCGACGAGCTCCTCGGGGTACGGCGCGCTCAGGAGCTGCGCGAGCGAGGCGGCCGATTGTTGGGCGCTGAGCGCTGCGGGGACGAAGCCGAGGAGGGTGAGTCGGCGGAGCAATCCGATCATGGGGAATCTCCTCAGTTGAACCGCGTGGTGCGCCACAACAGCACGCCGGCGCCGCCGAGCAGGGCGAGCATCGCCGCCGTGAGGCCCGCCACCCAACCCCACGCGAGCGCCAGGCTCGGGACCCGCGCCATCGCCCCGAGGCCGACGAAGACGGCGCTCGTGCCGCCCACGAGGGCCCAGTCGAGCCACGTCCGGCGGCGGCTGGGAGCGCTGACACTCTCGCCGGCGAGCGCGGCCTGCACGTAGGCCGGGTCGGTACCGTAGCGCGCCGCGTCACGCGCCGCGGCCTCCTGCCAACGCCGGTGCTCGGCGCCCGTGGCCGACGCGAGCGCGATGGCCGCCGCCCCGAGCGCCATGAGCAGCGACCCGCCGATCACCTGGCCGTACGTGGCCGCGGCGCCGCCGTGCAGCTCCCCGAACACGAGCAGGCCCCAGAGGAGACCCCACAGCTGGTTCGTATTCGACAGCGGGATGCCGCGGCTGATGCCCACGTACTTCGCCGCGTATTGCTGGAACAGATCACCCACGACCCACACGAAGCCACCGAGCAAGAGCCAAAACAGCACGTCGCGCGCGCGGACGAGCTCCGCCAGCAGCCCGGATACACCCCCCCGCTCGCCCAGCGCGAGCGCCGCCATCATGCCGAGTTCCCCGATCGTGAAGAAGGTGACGAACACGAGCGGGTTCATCCCGGTGAGATACGCCTTGCGGTAGGGGATGTACATCGTGCCCCAGAGTGCACCCGCCGCGAGCGCCGCGGCGATACCGCGCCCGGGGTGGCCCCCGGGCGCCTGGGTCGACGACGCGACCGCGAGCAGCGTCCCGCCTGCGAACATCACGGCGGCGCCGCCCAGCACGCCCAGGAGCCGCGGCCAGCCGGCGCCGCGGAGCTCGTTGAAGAACACGGCGCCCCAGACGATGCCGAGCAGACTGTTCGCGTTCCACAACGGGAACGCTATGCTGAGTCCGATGTCCTTGATCGCGAAAATCGTGAGGGTGTTGGCAACCGCCCACAGGCACCCGGCGAGAATCGCCCAGACGACGAGGTGGGGCGCCTGGCGCACGTCGGCGCCGATCGCGGACGTGCCGCGCAGCAGGGCCGGCAGGCTCCAACGGGCGAGAAACACGCCCACCACCATCGCCAGGGAGATCACCACCGGCGAGAGGCCGAGGGCGACCATCTTGGTGGGCGCCTCGGCGGCGCCGAGCCAGGCCCCGGCGGCGAAGCCGCTCACCACGCCGGCGAGCTGCAGGCGACGCAGGCGCGCCGCGTCGAGCGCGACGGGTGCGACTAGCGGATCCACGCGAGCACGACCAGGCCGGCGCAGAGCACGGCAACGGGGACCCACAGCTGCGGGTCCCGCAGCATGGCGGCGAGGCGGCTACGGGCGGAGAGCGTCACATTGGCTCCAGAGCGAAGTGGCACGCGGCGAGCTGCCCGGGCACGACCTCGCGCAGGGCCGGGGGCTCGGTGCGACAGCGCGCGTCCTTCTTGGGATGCGGGCAGCGCGGGTGAAACGGGCAGCCGGGCGGCGGGTGCGCGGGCGACGGCACGTCGCCGGCGAGCACGATGCGCTGCCGCTGGACCCGGGGATCGGGCACCGGCACGGCGGAGAGGAGCGACGTCGTGTAGGGGTGGCGCGGGGCGGCGTACAGGGTCGCCGCGGGGGCCCGCTCGACGATCTTGCCGAGATACATCACCGCGACATGATCGGCGACGTGCTTCACGACCGCGAGGTCATGGGCGATGAAGAGGTAAGTGAGCTTCCGCCGCTGCTGCAAGTCGGCCAGCAGGTTCAGCACTTGCGCCTGGACGGAGACGTCGAGCGCGCTCACCGGCTCGTCGAGCACGAGGAACTGCGGCTCGACCGACAGGGCGCGGGCGATACCCACCCGCTGGCGCTGGCCGCCCGACAGCTCGTGCGCGTAGCTCTTGGCGAAGCCCGGGTCGAGGCCCACCTCCTCGAGCAGCGCCAGGATGCGACGTTCGGCCTGGGCCCGGCTGACGAGACGATGGATCGCGAGCGGCTCGGCGAGGGTTTGCCGCACGGTCATGCGGGGATTGAGGGAGCCGTAGGGGTCCTGAAACACGATCTGCATCCGCCGCCGCAGGGCGCGGAGCTCGCGTGGCCGAAGCGCCAGCACGTCCTGGCCGTCGAGCGCGACGCGGCCGGCGTCGGGCTCGATCAGGCGGAGGATCACGCGCCCCACCGTGGACTTGCCGCAGCCCGATTCACCCACGAGCCCGAGGGTCTGGCCCGACCCGATGGCGAACGATACGCCGTCCACGGCCCGGACCGCCGCCCGCGGCCGCCCCAACCCCAAGAACGCGCGCGGTCCGGGAAAGTGCTTGACGAGCCCCTGCACGTCGACCAGCGGCGCGGCGGCGGCAGGCGTCACGGGCGCGGCATACGGCGTCGCGGCTCCGTCAGGAGCCAACAACGGACGGTGTGGGCTCCGGGCTCGCCCGTCCCGGCGTCGAGCAGCGGCGGCTCCTCCTCGCGGCAGCGGTCCCAGGCATACCCGCAGCGTGGGTGGAACCGACACCCCCCGGGCCACGCGCTCGCGGCGGGTACTTGTCCGGGGATGCTGTGGAGCCGGCCGCGGGCCCGTGCCGGCGGCGCATCGAGCCGCGGCACCGAGGCCAGGAGCCCTTCCGTGTACGGGTGGAGCGGACGCGCGAACAGCTCGGTGGTCTTGGCCTGCTCGACCACTTGCCCGGCGTACATCACGACCACGCGGTCGGCCCGGCCCGCCACGAGCCCGAGGTCGTGGGTGATGAGCATGACGGCCATGCCGAGCTCCGCCTGCAGGCGCTCGAGCAGCTCGAGGATCTGGGCCTGGATCGTGACGTCCAGCGCCGTGGTGGGCTCGTCGGCGATCAGCAGCTTGGGGTGGCACACCAGCGCCATCGCGATCATCACCCGCTGCCGCATACCCCCGCTCATTTGATGCGGATAGTGATCCACGCGCTGCTCGGGATCGGGGATGCCGACGAGCTGGAGCATCTCGATCGCGCGCGCCCGGGCGGCGCGGCGCGATAGCCGCTGGTGCACGATGCCGGCCTCGGCGATCTGGTCGCCCACCGTGAACACGGGATTGAGCGAGGTCATCGGCTCTTGGAAGATCATCGCGATCTGGTTGCCGCGGACGGCGCGCAGGTCGCGCGGCTCGAGGGTCAAGAGGTTGCGCCCTTCGAACTCGATCAGGCTCCCCGGCAGGATGTGGCCCGGCGGCTCGGGGATGAGGCGGAGCACGGACAGTGAGGTGACGGTCTTGCCGCAGCCGGATTCACCCACGACGCCCAGGGTTTCGCCGGGGTAGACGTCGAGCGAGACGCCGTCCACCGCCCGCGCCGTCCCGCTGCCGTGCTCGGTGACGAAATAGGTCTTGAGATCCCGTACCCGGAGCAGGGCCTCCATCACCGGACCTCCTTGCGGGGGTCGAGTGCGTCCCGCAACGCATCGCCCACCGCGTTTAGCGCCATAACGACGAGCGAGATCGCCAACCCCGGGAACGTGGCGGACCAGGGGGCCACACTCATCTTGAGCCAGCCGTCGGCGATCATGTTGCCCCAGCTCGGATTGGGCGAGGCGACGCCCATTCCCAGGAAGGACAGTCCCGCCTCGAGCAGCATCACGTTCCCGATCCCAAGGGCCGCGGAGACGATGATCGGGGCCGCGACGTTGGGCAGAACGTGGCGAAAGATAATGCGCGTCGGTCCGGCCCCGAGCGCGCCCGCGGCCGCCACGAACTCGCGCTCGCGCAGGCTCAGCACCTCGGCGCGCACCAAGCGGCTGGTGCCGAACCACCCCGTGACTCCGATCAGCAGCACGAGCTCCCAGAGCGCGACGCGGTCCCAGAGCGCGACCACCATCAGAAACACGAAGATCCGCGGCATCGCGAGCGCGACGTCCACCAGCCGCATGAGCGTCGTGTCCACCCAGCCGCGGAAGTAGCCCGCGATGCTGCCCACGAGCGCACCTAGCGTCACCGCGACGAGCATCGCGAGCGCGCCGATGCCGAGCGAGACGCGCGCGCCGTACACGAGCCGGCTCCACACGTCGCGGCTGTAGGGGTCGGTTCCGAGGAGGAAGCGCGCCGACGGTGGGCGGTTGGCGAGGCCCACGATGTCGAT